>Ga0123336_10000302_pt1 | contig 51121 bp, 63 predicted proteins | sample SSSSmetaG_FD_96466 | JGI IMG/M metagenome (GOLD analysis project Ga0123336, IMG submission 96466) | Glacier valley bacterial and archeal communities from Borup Fiord, Nunavut, Canada, to study Microbial Dark Matter (Phase II) - ​SSSS metaG | ecosystem: Environmental > Aquatic > Freshwater > Ice...
AGGACACACCCGTTCCCATACCGAACACGGAAGTTAAGCTTTCTAGTGCCGATGATACTTGGGGGGTAGCCCCCTGGGAAAGTAGGTCGTCGCCGAATTTATATGAAAAACACCACGTGAAAAACGTGGTGTTTTTGTTGTTGTTAGAGATTCTTTCAAATGAAATTCTAAGTTGATAAAGTGTAAGTTAGATTGTGAGTTATCTTGTTCAGAAAAACTTTAGGCTACTGTGAAAGGAAGCTTTGAAACTTAAAAATACATAAATCTATTGTAGGAACTTTTGAAGTATAGTAAAGTTAAAGAGATATTTTTTCTTTTGGGAGGTATCTAGATATAATGGTTGAGATTATTAAGACTATTAAACAAAATAAGGTAAAAGTATGTGATAGGATGGATACAATTGCGGGGTATTTTGATTCTCCTATGGGACTGATAAAGATATGTGGTAATGAGCATGGAATTACTAGTTTAGATTTTGTTCATGAAAAAGATCAAATAGAATTGCAAAATGAAATAATAATTGAGGCAATTTTACAACTAAAAGAATATTTTAATGGTAATAGAAAAGAATTCAACCTCCCAGTTTTCCTTGAAGGGACAGCTTTTCAAATTAGAGTATGGGAGATGCTCACAACAGTTAAGTATGGTAGAACAGCTACTTACAAGGATATTGCATCATTAGTAAATAATGAAAAGGCCTCTAGAGCAATAGGTGGAGCAAACAATAAAAACCCAGTTGCAATAATAATCCCCTGCCATAGAATTATTGGAAGCAATGGTAAGTTAATTGGATATGCTGGCGGATTGGACAAGAAGCAATGGCTTTTAGAACATGAAATGAGGAATAATTAATTTTTTTAAGCTCTAGATAGAATTAATGATTTTTAGATAATTAATTCTGTTTGGAGTATTTTATTTGTGGGGCTAATCTCCTCATAACAGGAAGATATAATATTATTTTGGCGTTTTTTGAAAAAACTCCGACTATAATCTCGTTACACCACATTCGTTTTCTCATGTGGCACACGAGAAAGTCTTCGTAGTTCCAAAAGAACCTTTGTATTGTTTATAATTAGTTTATATTTGATTTAGGGAAATTCAATATACATAGGTTAAAATTAAAATATAAGAGTTTTGCAAGATTCTAAAATATTATTAAGGAGATGTAGAAATGAATAAATTGTTTAAAAATAAGAGAGTAGTCATGACAATAAGTCTTATAGTTGGAGTAATTATGCTTTCAGTGCCTACTTTTGCTGAGATGAATTCAAAGACTGGTTATGATAAGATGAAGGATTCATTAAAAATAACAGCTGATAACATATACTCTAAGGTTAATAGCTATACTGGTGAGATGTCAATGACATTAAAGGATAACGAGAAGGTAATTTTAACGTCTACAACAAAAACAAAGGTCGATAACATAAAAAAAGCAAAGGAAAATTCTGATTCATCTAACATTGGTGGGAAAATAAGCAAAAGCTCTAGTTATCGTGATCCAAAACAGAATATATATGAGAATAGTGATGGTACTTATAATGTAACCGAATATAGTGAGGGTACTAATTCTAATACTTCTGATATTAATCCATTCGAGCAAAAGAATGCATCAGATATTGAGAAAATCATTGATGCTGCAGTTTTGGGTCTTAGCGATAATGTTGTAGTAGAGGAAAAGGCAGATGGCAGCAAGGCATTTTCGGGCAGCATTTCGGAGAATCAAGTTCCAACTTTAATAAATACTGTTTCATCATACTTCTTTAAAACGTCTTTTGTTGAAAATTTATATCAGAGAGAGCAGAGTGGGCTACCAGCATTAACCAATGACATTTATATAAAGGGTGTAACGGGTAACGCTAGTGCTAACAAAGATGGAGTTTTGGAAAGCATTTTTGCTACATTTACTTTAACCGGAAAAGAGGAAAATGGAACAAGTCATGATATAACTTTTGAGATATTGGTTGATATCACTGACATAAATAAAACTACGGTAAAGACACCTGACTTAACAGGCAAAAATATTCAGAAAAATGTAGTTTACGGTGATATAAATGTAGCAGATGGAAGCATGTTTGTGGGGGATTATAAGAGTGACATAGTAATTAGAGATAATGGAAAGTTTGTTAAGATTGGCGAGAGACGTGTTGCGATATCTCATGGAGACTCTAAGAATATTGAAGGACGTTACTATGAAGAATACTTAGATGGTTATGCAAAGAGCAGAGCTCCTATAGTGTTTGCTTTTAACGCAAATGTGCAAGAAAATGGGAAAGGCTCAGGAGAATTCAAAATAACAAATGCTGATGGTAAAACTGAAGGTGGGCATATTTACCTTGATGCTAGAACTGGTGATATAAACTTTTGGGCTGAATCAGTACAAAGAAATGCACCTGAATCATATAATGGAATTTTTAATAGAGTTTTTATTAAATAATTGAAATAGTTGTTGCATTAGGAATTATGATTCTCATCATAATTCCTAATGTTGTGTTCTTTATTAATAATTAAATTTTACACTTTCATTTATTTAATTTTATCTTAACTAAAATAATTGATTATGGGCGTAGCCATAAAGGAGAGTCTATGGAAAAAGTACTTGAGATAGATAAAGTTACAAAAATATATAAAAACCAAAGGGGAATTAAGGATATAAGTCTAGATATATATAAAGGTGATGTGTTTGGATTTCTTGGACCAAATGGTGCGGGGAAAACCTCTGCAATGAAAATTATTACTGGACTTATGAAGCCTGATAAAGGTGATGTAAGAATTTTCGGATATAGTGTACAAAATGAATACGAAAAAGCTATGGCTAAGGTAGGGGCAATTGTTGAAACAGCTGAATCTTATCCCTATCTTACTGCTTATGAGAACCTAAAATTAGCAGCAAGATATTATAAAATAGATGCCAAGTCGAGAATAGACGAGGTCTTAGAGCTCACGGGTATTTCAAAATATAAAAATGAGAAAGCAGAGAAGTTTTCTCTTGGAATGAAACAGAGGCTTGGAATTGCGGCAGCACTTCTATCTGAGCCAGATTTAGTGATACTAGATGAACCGTTAAATGGGCTAGATGTTAATGGCATGGTTGATATGCGTAATATTATTAAGAAATTAGCTGAGGAAAAGCAAACAACATTTTTTATTTCAAGCCACTTAATTCACGATATTGAACTTACTTGCAACAGAGTTGGAATTATATACGATGGTAAATTATTAAAGGTTGATAGTATGGATGATGTCCATAGAGACTTCTCATCATTAGAAAACTATTTCTTAAGTGAGGTGAATACTAATGCATAGTTTTAAAGCTACTTATATAAATGAATTGGACAAAATGTATAGGAAAAAGAAGGTTGTTGTATTGGTATTGTTGACACTTTTAGCAATTGCTATTGGACAGCTCACTGTTTCTGGAGTTAGATTTCAGTTTGGAATTAGAGCATCAGGCAGTGCTCAATTCCCTGTTTTGGTCTTGTCAGTACTTATAAATACATTACTCCCACTCTTTACAGTACTTATGGGCATAGATGTTTTTTCAGGAGAATTCTCAAACAATACTATGAAAATATCTCTATTGAGGCCAGTGTCAAGGCTAAATCTATTTACAGCCAAGGTTGCAGCAATAGGTAGTTTCATACTTGCGAGTCTGATCCTTGTAATGGTTTTTTCTACCCTTACAGGTATTATTTTTAATTCATCAGAAAGAACGTTTATGTTTATTGGCAAGATATTCATTGCATATGTGGCTAGCTCTTTGCCGATACTTGTTTTTACTCTGTTAATTATTGTTTTGTCAAATATATTTAAGAGTGGGACTTCTGTATTCTTCCTTTCAATCCTCTTGTTTTTAGGGTTAAAAGTACTATCGATAATTTACCCGCAGTTCTCCAACTTATTGATTCTCCCTAGCTTCAACTGGTATAATCTATTTCTTGCACAAAACATTGATATTATTAAAATATTAAATAAGTTTTTTATAATGGCAGGATACGGTATGATTTTATTTACTGTAGGGTACTACCTTTTCGATAAGAAGGATGTATAAATATATTAAGGAGTATGGGTATGAATCTTAATAAACGGCTAATTTTATATAATGGCGCTACGCTTGCAATCCCTCTCCTTATAACTATTTTAATTGGAACACTTCTTTTTATTCTTTCCCCATATATTTTCGGCAGAGAAACTAACTACGATAGTATTAAAAAGCTGTCAGAGGTAAATTATGAATTAATGGGTGCCAACAGCGAGCAGCTTGTTAGGGAACCAGAGTTGTTACTTGATAAGGCATATCAGGAATACTTGGCAGCTAAGTTTAATGCAGTAGGAGCTAATGTAGTTATTTTTAAAAATATGAAAGTAATGTTTTCTTCAAAAAAGCTTAGCAAAATTGAGCTGCAGAAATGCCAGGAGGCTACAGAAGAAAATATTCTTAGTTCAGTTGTGAAATTAGATGACTCATCCTACTTTGTAAAGGCTGTGAACTTTAAATTTAGTGATGGGGAAGATGGAAAGCTTTTCATGCTCTCATCTATAGAGGGTGATGGACTGGCGGCAACAAAAATAATAATTATTTCAGCTGTTTTATTTATACTATGCTATTTAATAACTAATGTTTATTATGGATATATAATTACTAAAAGAGTGACACGGCCGTTAAAGCGACTTCAAGAAGCGGCTAAGAATATAAGCAATGGAAAGCTTGATGAAGAAATATATGAGCAGGGTGAAGAAGAGATAAGGATTTTAAGTAAGTCATTTGAAGAGATGAGGCTTAAGCTGAGAGAATCAATAGAGATTCAAATTAAGTATGACAAAAACCGAACAATGCTGCTATCTAGTATATCTCATGACTTAAGAACCCCTATAACGGCTATAAAGGGATATATTGAAGGAGTCCTGGATGGTGTCGCTGATACAGAGGCAAAGAGGGAGAAATATCTAAGAACAGTATATCAAAAGGCGAGTTTGATGGATGAAATGATTGATGATATTTTACTTTACTCAAAGCTAGATTTAAATCAGTTACCTTATGATTTCAGGAAAACAAATGTTTATGAGTATCTCACAGATGTGGTTTCGGACTATGAAGGTATACTTATTAAAAGCAATATAAGTATTAGTCTTATTAATGAAATCCCTGAAAAAAGATATATAATGCTCGATGCAAATAGAATAATTAGAGTATTTAACAATATAATTGATAATTCTAAGAAGTATATGAATAATTCCGCAGGGAGCATTGAGATAAAGCTTAGAGAAACAAAGGCAAGTGTTATAATAGAGATTAAGGACAATGGTAAGGGTATTGATGAAGTAGTTCTTCCCAATATATTTGACAGATTTTACAGAGCAGATGCTGCTAGGAGCAATGTAAGCGGGAGTGGGCTGGGACTTGCAATTTGTCGCCAGATTATTGAAGGACATGGTGGTAGAATATGGGCGAAAAGTAAGTTTGGAGAGGGCACAAGCATAATGATTTCTCTTACGAAGGTATAATTTTTCCCATTAATTTCAGGGGGAATTAAAGTGAAAAAGATTTTAATTATTGAAGATGATCAATCGATAGCAGAGCTTATGAGTGATTATCTTGAGATTGCAGGATTTGAATCACTAATTTGCGCTGAAGGTACTGCAGGGCTTCAGCAAATAGAGGACAACACATATGATTTGCTTATTCTAGATATAATGCTTCCAGGTATGAATGGCTTTGAGATTTTACGAAGAATAAGAGATAAAATAGACATTCCAGTTCTGCTGGTTTCAGCTAGGAAAGAGGAAATAGATAAAATAAGAGGTTTGGGTTTGGGCGCAGATGATTATATAACCAAGCCCTTTAGTCCAAGTGAGCTTGTTGCCAGAGCTAAAGCCCATATCGCAAAATATGAACGACTAAAAAATAGATATGCTGAGAAGGACGTTAAAAATACTTTCTCGATTAGAGGACTTGAAATTCAAAAGGAATCAATGAGAGTTTTCATGAATAGTAATGAAGTATCTATGGCTCAAAAGGAGTTTGAACTTCTTTTATTCTTAGCACAGCACCCTAACAGAGTATTTAACCGAGAAGAACTTTTTGAAAAGATATGGGGGATGGAAGCCTTGGGGGACTCGGCTACTGTAACTGTACATATAGCAAGAATCAGGGAGAAAATAGAGGCAGATCCAGCAAACCCACAATATATAGAGACAGTATGGGGAGCTGGATATAGATTTCGAATTTAATGAAATTTTATTCATATCATATTTGTTTTTTTGAAACTTGTACTCTTTAGGTGCTAGTAGGATATAATAATTAATTTTGATTTCTCATTAAAATTAGATAAATATAATTCCCCATAATTACCTATATATTATATAGAAGAAAGAGCTATAATTTTTATTAAAGTAAACATAATATTATTGTACCCTTTTATTGCTTTAAAAAAGGAGGTAAAATTATGGGGATAATAACTTGGATTATTTTGGGCGCTCTTGCTGGTTGGATAGGAAGTATGTTTACAGGGAATAGCTCAAGAATGGGAGCAGGTGCAAATATTGTAGTTGGTATTATTGGAGCATTTATTGGTGGATTCCTTTTTTCAGCTCTCGGTGGTACAGGAATCACAGGGTTTAATCTATGGAGTATTCTGGTAGCAGTTATTGGTTCGATAGTGTTGCTAATGATTATTAATATGTTTACAAGAAGAAAAGAGTCGTATGATAGGTAGTAAATTTAGTTTTTAATTTAATAATTTAAATATAACAGAGAAGGAGCGTTTTAATACACACCTTCTCTGTTATTATATCTGAAAAATATTGTTTAATAATAACATCTGATTATTGTAGATGATCTACTATTCTAGATTTTCGTTCATTATTTCAAAATAACCTTGTGGATATTTGCAAGTTGGACAAATACCAGGTGCTTCAGTACCTTCATGAATGTATCCACAGTTTTTACATATCCATTTTTGTTGTGTTGGCATTTTATAAAGTCTATTTTCTTCTAATCTTTGACGCAGGGCTAGAAATCTTTCTTCATGATGTTTCTCGATTTTTACAATCTTGTTGAAAGCATTTTCAACCTCTCGGAAGCCTTCCTCTTTTGCCTTTTGAGCAAATTCTGGATAAGCATTTTCCCACTCCTCCTTTTCACCTTCCGCTGCATATTGCAGGTTTTCTAGTGTTACACTAAATCCCACAGGATATTGAGTGCTTACGTTTATTTCAGACTTTCCAAGACCTTCTACAAGAAGGTCAAAAAATATTTTGGCATGAGCTCTCTCATTATCCCCTGTTTCTTTAAAGATACTGGCAACATACTCATGACCTTCCTTTTTTGCCACTTCTTCATAAAATGTGTATCTGTTTCTTGCCTGAGATTCACCTGCGAAAGCTTTTGCAAGATTATCACAAGTAATAGTACCTTTTAAACTTTTCATTTTTCACACTCCTATTATTAAATATAAAAAAATTTAGATTCTTACTATAAATATTCTTAACAATTTCATTCAAAAAATTGCATATCTAAAGTACTATATTTTTCATGGAACTTCAAACGTGTATACATTTTTAATATTTATCTATTGCTTTAAAATTCACAATTAATTATATATTTTACATAATATAAATTTTATGTAAAATATCTGGATTTCTATTGTTTTATAATATACAATAATATGCGTGTATGGGAATCTATACAAAGAAGAAAATATTAAGTGAGGCGAGTTCTTTAATGAAGGATAGTATTTTTTGTGAGAATCTAAAGGATATATCACGTCTTGTGACAGTTAATGATATTGTTGTTGAAGTTAATAACCGGTGGGTAGATTTAACAGGTTATCAAGAATCAGAGGTCATTAATCATTCTGTTGAAGAAATATTTGTGCAAATGCTTAGTGTTAATTCTACATTCCTGAATGTTTTAGAAGTGGATGGAAAGAAGACATTTTTTATCTTTACTAAAGAAAATTCTGCGAGAGAAGTATATATTCATGAGGCTAAAGTGCCAAAGTTAAATCTCCAAGTTTATTTTTTAATAGAAAAAGAATACTCCAGAATAGAACATAGATTCATGCATCTAGAGCATGAGATTAAAGAGAATCGTGTGGGAATTGCAATATATAGTTGTCCAGATTTAACCCTCTTACGCGCAAGTGGTCATTACTTTGATTTTGTTAGCGGAGAATTGGACAGTCATGATACCATAGTGGGAAAAAAAATGTGTAAGTTTACGCCTAAATGGGAACTGGTAGAAAATTTTTGGGAAAACAGATTAAAGTCAAAAGAAGATTTACTAATGAATGAAACTTTTATAAATGGAAAATATTGGGATGCGAGTTTCTCGCCTATACCTGAGAATGGCAAAACCAAGTATTATGTCGTTTATGTAACAGAATGTACGGACAGGGTAATGCATAGGAAACGCTTGGAAACTCAGACGAATATTATTAATGATCAGAAGGAAGAACTTGAAGCTATATTAGAGAATATGTCAGATATTCTAACTATTATAGATAAATATGGTAATTATACCAAGATGAATGGTGGGGCATTGAAACTTGATCCTGAGATTCTTGTGGCCATGTTAGGTAAATATTCGAAGAATAAACTATGCTATAACGAAGTTGGAGAAGAACTTCCTCCTGCAGCTCTTCCCATATATAAAATAATGGAGGGTAAAGCTGTAACTAATAGCAGAATCTCCATCAAAACTGCTGAAACGGAAGTTGTATATGATGTAAATGGCACACCAGTTCTAGACAATGAGGGTAACTTCAAGTTTGGTATTTTATGTAGTCATGATGTATCAAATTTAGTTAATCAGGTAAAAACAATTGATGTTCACAAAAAGGAACTTGAATCATTGATTGAAAATATTAATGAAGCTATTTTTATTATGAAAGATGGAAAGCCATATTTACAAAACAGGCTTGCTAGAGAATGGTTTCTTGAGAAAGCCATTGGAATAGAAGCCCTAGAAATTGCAAATTTTCATGATGCTGACGATAACCTTTTAACTTATGATAAACTTCCAAGCTATAGATTGTTAAAAGGTGATGTGATAGAAAACGAGAAAATAGTAATGAGGTACCATTCCAAAGAAAAACAAACTAGGGTAATGAGGATTAATGGTACACCAGTTTATGACAATCAAAATAATATGATAAGCTGTTTTATTAGCATAAGAGACGTTACAGAAGATGAGAAGAAGGAAGAATTATATAAGGAGCATAGAGAAAAGCTGTTAATGATAGAGACTGAGAAGGCACAAGACCTAGAAAAGATTCTTAAAATGAAGGAAGAATTTTTAGCAACTATTTCACATGAATTTAAAACGCCACTTACTGTAATAAATGCAATATTACAGACTTTGGAGAAATTCTATGCTGACCAAATGTCTGATAAAGTAAAGGGCTATTTAAGGAAAATACGTCAGAATTCATTTAGACAACTACGGTTAGTAAATAATCTTGTTGATATTACTAGAGTTAATTCTGAACAATTCAAAATACATAAGATAAATTTGGATGTTGTTTTTATAACAAGTACTATTATTGAATCAGTGCAATCCTTTGCCATCCAAAAGGGGGTACAACTAAGTTTTTCTTCAACTATTAGTAGTAAGGTAATCGGTATAGATGAATCAATCTATGAAAGGATTTTATTAAATCTTTTATCAAATGCTATCAAATTTACTCCTCAAGGTAAATCTATTTATGTGGAACTGGAAATCTATAAAAACAATGTAATTGTAAAAGTCCGTGATGAGGGGATAGGTATTCCGGAAGATAAGCAAAATATGATATTTGAGCGCTTTGGACAAGTAGATAGTTCCCTGTCAAGACAGGCAGAGGGCTCAGGTATAGGCCTATCTCTTGTCAAAACACTGGTGACAGCTTTGAAAGGTGATATCAAACTGAAAAGTGATATTACAAACGGAAGCACATTTAAAGTAAGTCTCCCTGCAGATTTGATTTATGAGGATATTGAGCAAACTCGAATATACTATGATATTGATAAGCGGCTTATTCAGACTGCAAATATTGAATTCTCAGATATTTATCTAGGCTAACTATTACTTGGCTATAAGAAACTATCATAGCTAGCACGATATGAAAATTAGATTAAATATATAAAATAGACTTTTTAAGCTAAAGAAGGCATTTAAAAAAAACTCATAAAGATATGTAAAAAAACCTTGCAAATAATTATTGCTTATATTATAATATTAAATGTTGTGACATGACATACGATGAAATAGAAGATTGCTGCTTATAAAGCAGGTAACTTTTGTGGAGAATGTCCGATTCATGAAACCGGGCGACAAGTCACTGTACATTTTGCATATATAAGGCAGTAATAACTATTCTTAAGGACTAGTTGTGCCATATTAGTGTACGAGTTCAAGCCCAGGTCATGCTTTTATAGTCAGGATCTGGGCTTTTAGATATCGAGACATGAAACACCCGGCATGGTGTACAGAAACTACTTGTTGTACGTAACGCAACAATCGTTCGATTAGAGGGAGGTTTACGTATGGCTAACAGTCAAAAAATAAGAATCAGGTTGAAAGCTTATGATCACCAGATTCTTGACCAGTCAGCAGATAAGATAGTTGAAACTGCTAAGAGAACTGGTGCAAAAGTTTCAGGCCCTGTTCCTTTACCTACAGAAAAGGAAATTATAACAGTTTTAAGGGCAACACATAAGTACAAGGATGCTCGTGAGCAGTTTGAGATGAGGACTCATAAGAGACTTATCGATATCTTGCTACCGACACCTAAAACTGTTGATGCTCTGATGAGGCTTGATTTACCTGCAGGCGTTGATATAGAAATCAAACTGTAAGACACAAGGCTTTATCAAAGGTCAAGTTCATGTAATGCATGAACCAATAACCATAGGAGGTATGTAAGGATGAACAAGTTTATACTTGGTAAGAAAATTGGAATGACACAGATTTTCACAGAAACTGGCATTGTTATTCCAGTAACTGTTGTTGAAGCAGGCCCATTGACAGTTGTTCAGAAGAAAACTGTTGATACTGACGGATACGATGCAGTAAGAGTTGGCTTCGGTGAAGTTAGCGAAAAAAGAGTGAATAAGCCTGATAAGGGTCTTTTCACAAAGATTAAGGCTACTCCTAAGAAACATATTAGGGAGTTTAGAGCTGAAAATGTTGAAACTTTTGAAGTTGGTCAGGAAATAAAGGTAGCTGATATGTTCCAGGCTGGTGATAAGGTTGATGTATCTGGTATTTCTAAAGGTAAGGGATTCCAAGGTACAATCAAGAGATATGGCCAAAAAGGTGGTCCAAAGAGCCATGGTTCTATGTACCACAGAAGACCAGGTTCTATGGGTTCCAATACTACACCTGCGAGAGTATTCAAAGGTAAGAAACTTCCAGGACATATGGGACTTGAGAAGAAAACAGTACAGAATCTTGACGTTGTTCGTGTTGATGCTGAAAGGAATTTGCTTCTTATTAAAGGCGCAGTTCCTGGACCTAAGGGTGCATTGTTAACTGTAAAGAACACTGTTAAGTCTGGTAAGTAATTCTTAGGAAGGGAGGAAATACAATGCCAAAAGTTGACATATACAACATTAGTGGTCAAGTAGTTGGAAACATGGAGCTTAGCGAAAATGTTTTCGGCGTAGAAGTAAACACAGTAGTTATGCATATGGCTCTTGTAAACCAGCTTGCAAATGCAAGGCAAGGTACACAGTCTACAAAGACTAAGAGTGAAGTGCGTGGTGGCGGTAGAAAGCCATGGAAACAGAAGGGTACTGGTAGAGCAAGACAAGGTAGTATCCGTTCAGCACAATGGATTAAGGGTGGTATCGTTCTTGGACCTAAGCCAAGAAGCTACAGATATACTCTTCCAAAGAAGGTTAAGAGATTAGCATTAAAATCTGCACTGGCTTCAAAGGTTAACAGCAATGAAATCCTCGTTCTTGATAACATTCAGTTCGAGACTTGCAAGACTAAGCAGATGGTTAATGCGTTAAGTAACCTTAAAATTGAAGCAAGTGCTCTAGTAGTGCTTAGTGAAAAGAATGAAAACGTAGCATTAGCTATAAGAAATATTCCTGGTGTTAAAATTGCTTATGTAAATACAATTAATGTATTTGACATTTTGAAATTCGAAAAGTTTATTATCACTAAGGAAGCTGTAGAAAAAGTTGAGGAGGTGTACGCATAATGAGAGCTGCTGAAGATATAATCATCAGACCTTATATAACTGAGAAAAGTAATGATCAGATTGCGGATGGCAAGTACACCTTTATCGTTAACCCAAAAGCAACAAAGACAGAGGTAAGGAAAGCTGTTGAAAAGCTTTTCCAGGTTAAAGTATTAAACGTTAACACTGCAAAATATCTAGGTAAGGTTAAGAGAATGGGCGTTCACGTTGGTTCAAGACCTGACTGGAAGAAGGCAATTGTTAAGATTGATACAGATCCAAAGCCAGAAACGTATTTGGCTAAGGGCGGTAAAGAAGTTGCGGTATCCAAAAAGTACAAATCAAGCATCGAGGAATTTGGAGTAGCACAGTAATATTTGATGAGGAGTGAGTAGTAAATGGGAATAAAAAAGTATAGTCCTACTTCTCCTGCTAGAAGGTTCATGACAGTTTCCACTTTTGAGGAAATTACTAAGACGGTTCCGGAAAAAAGCCTCTTAGAACCTTTGAAAAGGCACGGCGGAAGAAATGTAAACGGTAGAATAACCGTTCGTCACCAAGGTGGCGGAGCAAAAAGGCAATACAGAGTTATTGACTTTAAAAGGGATAGAGATGGCATTCAAGGTAAAGTTGTTGCTATCGAGTATGACCCTAACAGGACTGCAAATATCGCTCTGATTCAGTATGTTGATGGTCAGAGAAGATACATTTTAGCACCAGTTGGATTAGTTGTTGGAGCTATGGTTGAGTCTGGTGAAAAGGCGGATATTAAGCCTGGAAACGCACTTGCTTTAGCTAATATTCCTGTAGGTACAATAATTCATAACATTGAGCTTAAGCCTGGAAAAGGTGGCCAGCTTGTTAGATCAGCAGGAAATTCAGCACAGCTAATGGCGAAGGAAAGCCAATATGCGCAGGTAAGACTTCCATCAGGTGAAGTTAGATACATCAGCATCAATTGTAAAGCTACAATTGGACAGATTGGCAATATTGAGCATGAAAATGTATCTATCGGTAAAGCTGGTAGAAAAAGATGGATGGGTGTCAGACCTACAGTTCGTGGATCTGTAATGAACCCAGTTGATCATCCTCATGGTGGTGGTGAAGGTAAAGCACCAGTCGGAAGATCAGGACCTGTTACTCCTTGGGGTAAACCTACATTGGGTTATAAGACAAGGAATAAGGGTAAGCAATCTGATAAGTACATTGTTAAGAGAAGGAACCAAAAGTAAGAGCAGCGTGTCGGCATGTTGCTACGAGTAGTATTTGATTACTATGTGTTGCAACCTCAGTAAACGCTGAAAGGAGGATTAATTAATGAGTAGATCATTGAAAAAGGGACCTTTCGTTGATGCCGGACTTCTTAAGAAAATTGAAGCTATGAACAAAGTTAACGATAAGAAAGTTGTTAAAACATGGTCAAGGGCTTCTACTATTTTTCCACAGATGGTCGGACACACTATAGCGGTTCATGATGGAAGAAAGCATGTACCTGTTTATATAAACGAAGATATGGTTGGACATAAGCTAGGTGAATTCGCACCTACAAGAACCTACAAGGGTCACAGTGGTAACGAAAAATCCACTTCTCTGAGGTAATAATTTTTAACTGAAAGGAGGAGTCCAGGTTGGAAAAGAAGGTTTTATCAAAGGAAGAACTTCTCAGCCAGAAGGAACAGTTGCTTGATGCATACTATGGTGAACACAGGAAAAGCAAAAAGCCTGCTCTCCTGACAAAGAAGGAAAAAAAGGTTTTAGGTATAGGTAAGGACGAGGGTAGAGCATCACTTATGTATGTTCGTATCGCTCCAAGAAAGGTCAAGATAGTTTTGGACCTTATAAAAGGAAAAAGCTTAGAAGAAGTATATGGTATATTAAGATTTACTCCAAAAGCTGCTTCCGAATTACTTTTAAAACTAGTAAAATCAGCTGAAGCAAACGCAATAAACAATAACAGTCTCGACAGAGAAAAATTGTATCTTGAAGAAGCTTTCGCAAATCAAGGACCTACCCTAAAGAGAATCATGCCAAGAGCACAGGGTAGAGCATTTAAAATTCAAAAGAGAACAAGTCATATAACTCTTGTTCTTAAAGAAAGAGTTTAACGAAAAGGAGGTTGGATAATGGGCCAGAAAGTTAATCCTCATGGTTTCAGAGTAGGTATTATTAAAGATTGGGATGCCAAATGGTATGCTTCTAGTAAGGCTTTTGGAGATTTATTGGTAGAAGATGTAAAAATCAGAAAGTATATAAAAAAGAAGCTGTATGTTTCTGGAATCTCAAGAATTGAGATTGAAAGAGCTGCAAATAAAATAAAGATAAATATCAGTACAGCAAAGCCAGGACTTGTAATAGGTAAAGGTGGAGCTGGAATTGATGAGTTGAGAAAAGAACTCGAATTAATGACAAATAAGAGTGTTCTTCTTAATATTTCTGAAATAAAAAGCCCTGAACTTGATGCTCAATTGCAAGCTGAAAACATCGCTTCTCAGTTGGAAAAGAGAATTTCCTTCAGAAGAGCAATGAAACAGGCTATGTCAAGGACAATGAAGCTTGGCGCAAAGGGTATTAAGACTGCATGTGCAGGTAGACTTGGTGGAGCTGAAATAGCTAGAACTGAGCACTATCATGACGGCACTATTCCTCTTCAAACACTTAGAGCAGATATAGATTATGGTTTTGCTGAAGCTAATACTACTTATGGCAAAATCGGAGTTAAAACTTGGATTTATAAAGGCGAAGTTCTTCCTGCTGTGAAGAGAACTAAGAAAGCGGAAGGAGGAGATAAGTAATGTTATTGCCTAAAAGAGTAAAACATAGAAAAGTTCAAAGAGGCAGAATGAGAGGTATTGCTACAAGAGGTAATACTATATCACATGGAGAGTTTGGACTTCAGGCTACTGAGCCTGCTTGGATCACAAGCAATCAGATAGAAGCTGCCCGTATTGCAATGACCCGTTTTATTAAAAGAGGCGGAAAAGTTTGGATTAAAATATTCCCTGATAAACCTGTAACAAAGAAACCTGCTGAAACTCGTATGGGTAGTGGTAAAGGTTCACCAGAGTACTGGGTAGCAGTTGTTAAACCAGGTAGAATATTATTTGAAATAGCAGGGGTTACTGAGGAAGCTGCAAGGGAGGCTATGAGGCTCGCAATGCACAAGCTTCCAATACAATGTAAGTTTGTAACCCGTGATTCGGAAATGGGTGGTGAAGCACATGAAAGCCAATGAGATAAGGGAGAAATCCCAGTTAGAACTTCAAAAGGAATTTACTGAGTTGAAATCAGAATTATTTAAATTAAGATTTCAGCATGCAACTAATCAGTTAGATAATCCCATGAAGCTCAAGGATGTTAAAAGAGACATCGCCCGTGTTAAAACAATTATGAGGGAACGAGAAGTAAAAGGGATTGAACAATAGTACTTTTGAAGGGAGGGAGCTAGATTGGAACAGAGAGCTCTAAGAAAGACCAGAGTTGGTAAAGTAATTAGCAACAAAATGGACAAGACTATCACTGTTGCGATAGAATATAGCATTAAGCATCCTTTGTATGGCAAGGTTATAAAGAGGACTTATAAACTAAAGGCTCATGATGAAAACAATGAATGTCAGATCGGTGACAAAGTTAAAGTTATGGAAACCCGTCCTCTTAGCAAAGAAAAAAGATGGAGACTTCTTGAGATAGTTCAAAAAGCTCAGTAAGGGAGGAGGTATAAACAATGATACAAGTTCAATCTAGAATGAAGGTTGCGGACAATTCAGGAGCTAAAGAAGTAATGTGTATTAAGGTTCTTGGTGGTACTGGGAGAAGGTACGCAAACATTGGTGACATTGTTGTTGCTTCAGTTAAAAATGCAACGCCCGGCGGTGTTGTTAAAAAAGGCGACGTAATTAAGTGCGTAATCGTTCGTTCAAAAAAAGGTGTTAGAAGAGCAGATGGTTCATATATTAAATTTGACGAAAATGCTGCTGTTATAATAAAAGATGATAAAAACCCAAGAGGTACGCGTATTTTTGGCCCTGTAGCTAGGGAATTGAGAGAAAAGGACTTTATGAAAATACTGTCCCTCGCACCGGAAGTTCTTTAAGGAAGGAGGCAGATTCTAAATGGCTAGCAAAGTTCATGTTAAAAAGGGAGATACAGTTCTGGTTCTTTCTGGTAAAGATAAGGGTAAAAAGGGCAAGGTTCTTCAAGTTGTACCAGATGATATGAAGGTTCTTGTTGAAGGCGTGAATATGGTAACTAAGCACGTTAAGCCTAAGAGTAGATATCAACAAGGTGGTATCTTAAACCAGGAAGCTCCTATAAATAGCAGCAAGGTTATGTACTTCTGTGACAAGTGTGGTAAGCCTACTAAAGTTGGCAAAGAGATACTTGAAAATGGACAGAAAGTAAGAGCCTGCAAGAAATGTAACGAAGTTATTGATGTTATTAAGGAAAGTAAGACTGACAAGTAATTTCGCTTGAAAGGAGGATGTCTTTAAATGGCAAGATTAAAGGATAAATACTTTACAGAAGTAGTTCCTGCAATGCAGGAAAAGTTTAAATATAAGAGCCCTATGCAAGTCCCAAAGGTTGATAAAATAGTTTTGAACATGGGCGTGGGGGAAGTAAAAGAAAACCCAAAGGCTATTGAAGCTGCTGCAAATGATATCGCTATTATAACTGGTCAGAGACCTATTATAACTAAGGCTAAGAAATCAATTGCTGCTTTCAAGCTGAGAGAGGGTATGAATATAGGTTGTAAGGTTACTCTCCGTGGAGAAAGAATGTATGAGTTTGCTGATAAGCTTTTAAATGTTGCTCTTCCAAGAGTTAGAGACTTTAGAGGCGTAAGCAAAAACTCCTTTGACGGTAGAGGAAATTATGCAATGGGCATTAAGGAACAACTCATATTCCCTGAAATCGACTACGATAAAGTAGATAAAATAAGGGGTATGGATATAATATTTGTTACAACAGCCCAAACCGACGAAGAGGCAAGAGAGTTGTTAAAGCTTCTCGGGATGCCCTTTAGCCAAGCTTAAAGGAGGAGGGATTGACAAATGGCCAAAAAATCAATGGTAATAAAGCAACAAAGACCACAAAAATATAAAACTAGGGCTTATAGCAGATGTAAAATATGTGGTAGGCCTCATGCATATATAAGGAAATTCGGGATATGCCGTATTTGCTTCAGGGAATTGGCACTCAAAGGTCAAATACCAGGAGTAAAAAAGGCAAGTTGGTAATTAAACTTTGGAAGGAGGTTGCCTAAATGCAGATTACAGACGCAATCGGCGATATGCTTACCAGAATTAGAAATGCTGGTGTAGCTAAGCATGAGACAGTTGACGTTCCTGCTTCCAACATAAAGAAGGCAATAGCTGACATATTGTTGGAGGAAGGTTTTATAAAAAACATAGAAGTTCAAGAAGATAATAAGCAGGGTGTTATTAGAATTACCCTCAAGTATGCTCCTACTAAGAAGCATGTTATCACAGGTATTAAGAGAATCAGCAAACCTGGTTTAAGGGTATACGCTAATAAGAATGAAATCCCTAAGGTCCTTGGTGGCCTTGGAATAGCTATTCTTTCTACTTCAAGAGGGATAATGACTGACAAGAAAGCAAGAACTGAAGGTGTTGGTGGAGAAGTTTTGGCATTCGTTTGGTAATAGCCATTGCTAATAGATTAGAAAGCAGGGGCTTTGCCTCTGCCAATTAATTGGATTCGCCTATATAATTTCTGAAAAGAGCATAAGCTCATAATTTTAAGAATTGGAGGTGCAATTAATGTCCAGAATTGGTAGACTACCAATAGAAATACCTAAGGGTGTGGATATTAAAGTTGACGAAGATAACAATGTGATCGTAAAAGGTCAAAAAGGAACTCTTTCTAAGAGTTTCCACAAAGATATGATTATAAAGATTGAAGATAACACTCTTACTGTTCAGAGACCATCAGAAGATAAACTTCATAAGTCTTTGCACGGACTTACTAGGACACTTTTAAGCAATATGGTTGATGGTGTTACTAAGGGCTTTGAAAAGATCCTTGAGATTAATGGTGTTGGTTATAGAGCTTTGAAGCAAGGCAATAAGCTCGTTCTTACTTTGGGATATTCTCATCCAGTTGAGATGGAAGAGCCAGAAGGAATAACTGTAGAAGTTCCAGCACAGAACAAGATAATTGTTAAGGGAATTGACAAACAGGCTGTTGGTGAATTTGCTGCAAAAATACGTAGCAAGAGAGAGCCTGAGCCATATAAGGGTAAGGGTATTAAGTACGATACTGAGGTAATCAGACGTAAAGAAGGTAAAACAGGCGGTAAAGGTAAGAAGTAGGAAGGAGTGAATAGAAAATGATAATTAAGCCAAATGGCAACAAAATAAGGCTTAGAAGACATTTCAGAGTGCGTAATAAGGTAAATGGCACTACTGTACGTCCAAGGCTTTGTGTTTTCAGAAGCAATAGCAACATTTATGCACAGGTAATTGATGATGTAAAAGGAAACACTCTTGTAGCTGCTTCCACTCTTGATGCCGCATTAAAGGCTAAGGTTGCTAATGGTAGCAACAAGGAAGCTGCAAAGGAAGTCGGAAAGCTCGTTGCTGAAAGAGCAATTGAGAAGGGTATTAAAACTGTCGTATTTGACAGAGGCGGATACGTTTACCACGGTAGAATTAAAGAACTTGCTGATGGAGCAAGGGAAGCCGGATTGGAATTTTAGCAGAAGGAGGGAAACAATTTGCAACTCATAGACGCAAGTGTACTGGACCTAAAAGAAAAAGTAGTTAATATAGGCCGTGTTACCAAGGTTGTAAAGGGCGGTAGAAATTTCCGTTTTAGCGCGTTGGTAGTAGTTGGCGATGAAAATGGTCATGTTGGTGTAGGAATGGGTAAGGCTGCTGAAATACCTGATGCTATCAGAAAAGGTATTGAGGATGCCAAGAAAAACCTTATAAAGGTTCCCCTTATTGAAACTACAATCCCACATGAAGCAATTGGTGTTTTCGGAGCTGGTAGGGTTCTTTTGAAGCCTGCTAGAGAGGGTACTGGTGTTATAGCTGGTGGACCTGTAAGAGCTGTTCTTGAACTCGCAGGTATACGTGATATAAGGACAAAGTCCCTAGGTACAAATAATCCTATCAACATGGTTAAAGCCACCATTGAAGGTCTTGCAATGCTTAGAACAGTTGAACAAGTAGCTAAGCTTCGTGGTAAGACTGTTGAAGAAATATTAGGTTAGGAGGTCATTAAAAGTGGCAAAATTGAAAATTACGCTCGTTAAGAGCATTAACAGGGCAAAAGAAGGTCAGGTTGCTACTGTTAAGGCACTTGGGCTTAAGAAAATCAGAAGTGTAATCGAACATAATGATACTCCTCAGATTAGAGGTATGATAAAAAAAGTTGCTCACTTAGTTACATTTGAGGAAATATAAGAGGGAGGTGTAAGGCATGAAACTTTTTGAATTACAGCCAGCAGCTGGATCTAAGACCGCCCCTTATAGAAAAGGTAGAGGTCATGGTTCTGGTAATGGTAAGACAGCTGGTAAAGGTCACAAAGGCCAGAATGCACGTGCAGGTGGCGGAGTAAGACCTGGCTTTGAAGGTGGTCAGATGCCTCTCTATAGAAGAATGCCTAAGAGAGGATTTAATAATAAGAGATTTGCAGAACTCTATACTGAGGTTAGTCTTTCTAAGCTTAATGGCTTTGAAGATGGTACAGTCGTTACTGCTGAACTTTTGAAGGAAGCCGGCATTATAAAGAAGGTCAATGACGGAATCGCTGTTTTAGGTAATGGCGAAATAACTAAAAAGATTATAGTAAAGGCTGCTAGGGTTACTAAAACAGCATCAGAAAAAATTGAAGCTGCAGGAGGAAAGGTAGAGGTGATCTAATATGGGGGGTATGCTCGAGACCATGAGAAATGCCTGGAAGATACCTGACTTGCGTAGGAAATTAGTTGTTACTGTATTGCTTTTGCTTGTCTACAGAGCAGGTTCATTTATACCAGTCCCTGGACTAGACTCAAATGCATTAAAGAATTTACTTGGTACAGGTGGAACCCTGCTTGGATTTTTGGATATCGTATCAGGTGGTGCATTTGCTAATGCAACAATTTTCGCAATGAGTATCACACCTTACGTTAACGCTTCTATTATAATACAGTTACTTACAATTGCTATTCCAAGGCTTGAGCAACTAGCTAAAGAGGGTGAGGAAGGAAGAAAGATTATTGGACAGTGGACTCGATATCTTACTGTTATATTAGCTTTCCTTCAGGCAATTGGATTTTACACTATGCTCAAGAGTGCTATAATTGGTGGAGGAGGAGTATTACCTTTTATTATAATTACTCTTTCTTTTACAGCCGGTACAGCATTCTTGATGTGGCTTGGTGAGCAGATTACTGAGTATGGTATAGGAAATGGTATATCACTTATTATCTTTGCTGGTATTGTCTCTCGTGGACCTGCTGGAGTAAGGGTATTAAGTAATGCATATGTTTCAGGTTCTCTTGGAGCAGGATTTTTCGGTATACTTACTATTTTACTTATTCTTGCAGTTTTTGTAGTAATTATAGCTGCCGTAATCTGGGTACAACAAGCTGAAAGAAGACTTCCTGTGCAGTATGCTAAAAGAGTTGTTGGTAGAAAAATGTATGGTGGACAGAGCACGCATATTCCAATAAAGGTTAATCTTTCTGGAGTAATGCCAATTATTTTTGCAATGTCAATAATGGCATTTCCAGCTACCATTGTTCAACTCTTCTTTTCAAGCTCTACAAATTGGTTTGTAAGAGGGATAATAGACTCACAGGGAAGCTGGTGGTATTCTGTTTTTAACGCAATACTCATCATGTTCTTCACTTTCTTCTATACTATTATTGTATTCAATCCAGTTGAAGTTGCAAATAATCTTAAGAAGAATGGCGGATTCATACCAGGTATAAGACCTGGCAAACCTACTTCTGAATATATTTCAAAAGTGCTTAACAGGATTACTTGGTTTGGAGGAGCTTTCCTCGCTGCAATAACAATACTTCCAAGCTTGTTATCATTTACTGGAATAAAAGGCGTTTGGTTTGGTGGTACTGCAGTGCTGATTTTGGTCGGTGTTGCCTTAGATACAGTTAAACAGGTTGAGTCACAAATGTTGATGAGACACTATAAAGGCTTCCTTGATTAGTAAGAAAGGCTCGAGCATTTGGCGTGTAGGCCAATGCTCTGAGCTTTATGCTTAAAAGGAGATAATATATATGAGAATAATATTGTTAGGCGCTCCTGGTGCTGGTAAAGGTACTCAGGCAGTAGTCCTCGCAGAAAAAGTAAATATTCCTCATATTTCAACAGGTGATATTTTCAGAGCAAATATTAAAAATGCTACTTTGCTTGGTAAGAAGGCAAAGGAGTTCATTGATAAGGGTTTGTTAGTTCCTGATGAGTTAACTGTTGATTTAGTCAGCGACAGGTTGAAAGATGAAGACTGTCAGAATGGTTTCATTTTGGATGGTTTTCCAAGAACAATACCTCAAGCTGAATTTTTAGACAAAGTGATGTCAGAAATGGGAATAGAGCTTGATTATGTTTTAAATATTGATGTTCCTGATAGTGAAATACTAAAAAGGCTATCTGGCAGGAGAACATGTCCTGGATGCGGAATGTCATATCATGTAAGTTTTAATCCTCCTAAGGTTGATGGAGTTTGTGATAATTGTGGAACTGCTCTCATTCAGAGAGATGACGATAAAGAAGAGACAATCAAGCAGAGGCTTGACACATATCATAAACAAACTGAACCTTTAGCTGAATATTATAGTAAGAAAGGTAAGCTAACTAATGCTTCAGGCACTGGCAACCTAGATGAAACCACAAATGAAGTTTTTAAGGCTTTAGGTGTTAGCAAATGATTTCTATAAAGTCAAAGAATGAAATTGAGCTAATGAAAAAAGCAGGTGAAATAGTTGGTATTGTCCTAAATAAGCTAGAGGAAATTGTTAAACCAGGAATAACTACAATGGAGCTAGATTCAATTGTAGAGAAAATGATAAGAGATTATGGTGCAATTCCATCATTTAAGGGCTTCAAAGGTTATCCAGGAGCTATTGATTTTCCAGGAAGCATATGTGCTTCTTTAAATGATGAGATAGTACATGGCTTTCCTAGTTTAAAAGAACTAAAAGATGGCGATATTATTAGTATCGACGTTGGAGCTCAATTAAATGGTTTTCATGGAGATGCGGCTAGAACTTTTCCAGTTGGAAATGTCAGCGATGAGGCAAAAAGGCTTATTGCTGTAACCAAACAAAGTTTTTTTGAAGGCATTAAGCATGCTGTTGTTGGAAATAGAATAATTGATATTTCTGCAGGTGTGCAAGATTATGTTGAGAAAAACGGTTTTTCTGTTGTTAGGGAATTTGTTGGTCACGGTATTGGCAGAGAAATGCATGAATCGCCAGAAGTGCCCAACTATAGAACAAGAAACCGTGGACCTAGATTAGAGGAAGGCATGACAATTGCTGTGGAGCCAATGGTAAATGTGGGTGACTATAATATTAAGATGCTATCTAACAAATGGACAGTTGTAACACAAGATGGAAGTTTGTCAGCACATTATGAAAATAGTATTGCTATTACTGGGCAGGACCCTTTTATACTTACATTGGTATAATAAGCATTTTGGTAAAGAGGTGATTTGTTTTGGAATTAACCCTAGGCCAAGTGGTATTCTCCAAAGCAGGAAGAGATGCTGGTAGAAAGTTTGTCATTGTTGGGTTAGCAGATGATGAGCATGTTTTGATAGCAGATGGGGATTTAAGAAAGATTGAAAATCCTAAAAAGAAAAAATTTAAGCATCTGTCTTATGAAGATAATGTTATTGAAGAAATCAATGGCAAGTTGATAAATAAACAGAAGATTTCAAATTCAGAACTGCGCAAATTGCTGGAACAGTAGTTACGGCAAATATGATAAACCAAGATGACAGATTACAAGGAGGTTTTTTGTTTGGCTAAAGATGATGTTATAGAGGTTGAGGGTACTGTTGTTGAATCATTACCCAATGCTATGTTTCAAGTGGAACTGGAAAATGGACATAAGGTTTTAGCTCATATTTCAGGAAAACTTAGAATGAATTTTATTAAAATTTTACCCGGTGATAAGGTTACAATGGAGTTATCCCCATATGATCTTACACGTGGTAGAATTACTTGGAGAGCAAAATAAATCTGTTTTTAAGTATTTGAATATCATGTTATAATAGCTAAGTATCATTCTTTTGAACATGCTTATTATTAAAAAATATATGATATATTATACTTACAAAAGTTGATTAAGTCATTAGAAGGAGGGGTAAACGATGAAGGTAAAACCATCTGTTAAAGTTATTTGCGAAAAGTGTAAAATAATTAGAAGAAAAGGCAGAGTATTGGTTATCTGCGAAAACCCTAAACATAAACAAAGACAGGGATAAATTTTGGTTGACATTTGACTGTTTACAGTATATAATTCTAAATTGGTTTTACTGTACAACTAGTCAGTTGTCTTAAAATTGTTATTAACCATCTTGGATCGGCTGCATGACCTTAAAACGTTGTGTCCAAAGGTGTTTAATTATATTAAACTTTGATAATTTACTTTGATAGTAACATATTCTGACCTTCATCCCGTCAGTTGTTAACTATCAACTATTTATTATTTGCTGGAGGTGTAAAAGTAGATGGCGCGTATAGCTGGTGTTGATTTGCCCAGAGACAAAAGGGTTGAAATCGGCCTGACTTATATCTACGGAATTGGTAGAGCTCGTTCAAATGAGATTCTAGCTTCGACTGGAGTTAGTCCAGATACAAGAGTTAAGGATCTTACAGACGACGAAATAAGCAAGCTTAGAGAGACTATTGATAAAGGTTTTCGAGTTGAAGGTGACTTAAGAAGAGAAATTGCTCTTAACATTAAGAGACTTATTGAAATTGGCAGTTACAGGGGAAGAAGACATAGAATGGGTCTTCCAGTAAGAGGTCAAAGAAGTAAGACAAATGCTAGAACCAGAAAAGGTCCTAAGAAGACTATTGCTGGTAAGAAAAAGTAGTTAAAGGAGGTTGGCGTTTTAATGGCAACTAAAGCTACTGGTGCTAAAAGAGTAACCAGAAAAAAGAGAGAACGTAAAAATATTGAACGTGGAGTAGCTCATATTCGTTCCACTTTTAATAATACTATAGTAACAATTACTGACATGGCTGGAAATGCACTTTCATGGGCAAGTGCCGGCGGTCTTGGATTTAGAGGTTCAAGAAAAAGTACTCCATTTGCAGCTCAAATGGCTGCAGAAACTGCAGCAAAGGCTGCTATGGAGCACGGTCTTAAAACAGTTGAAGTTTACGTAAAAGGACCCGGCGCAGGTCGTGAAGCTGCTATAAGAGCTTTACAGGCTGCAGGACTTGAAGTAAGTCTTATTAAGGATGTTACTCCTATTCCTCACAACGGTTGTAGACCACCTAAGAGAAGAAGAGTGTAATGGAGGTGTTAAAAAGAGATGGCAAGATATACTGATGCATCATGCAGACTTTGCCGTAGAGAAGGCGACAAGCTTTTCCTAAAGGGTGAGAGATGCTATACAAATAAATGTGCTATATCAAGAAGAGCATATGCTCCTGGACAACATGGCCAGAGCAAGAAAAAGCAATCCGAATATGGTATGCAGCTTCGTGAAAAACAGAAGGCAAGAAGATATTATGGAATACTTGAAAGACAGTTTAGAAAGTATTTTGAAATGGCTTCAAAGAAGAAGGGTGTCACTGGTGACAACTTACTACAATTCCTTGAGCTAAGACTTGATAACGCTGTTTACAGACTTGGCTTCGGAGCTTCAAGAGCTGAAGCAAGACAAATGGTTTTACATGCTCATTTCCTCGTAAATGGTAAGAAGGTTAATATTCCTTCATATCTTTTATCAGCTGGAGATGTTATAGAAGTTAGAGAAAAGTCAAGATCTCTTCCACATTTCAAGGATGTAACTGAAAATGGAAGTAGCAGACTTGTTTCAAAGTGGTTGGAATTAGATGTTCAGAATCTTTCAGGTAAGGTACTAACTCTTCCTACAAGAGAAGATGTTGATTTACCTTTGAAGGAACATTTGATCGTAGAGTTGTACTCAAAATAATAGTTATAGATGAGATATCTCATATAATACTGTATAGAAGAGATAAAGTATTATTAATCAGTTGCCCTCAGAAATAAATAAAAGTTTGACAAAGGGAGGGTTTTTGGTGTTAGAAATTGAAAAGCCTAAAATCGAATGCATTACAGCCAGCGAAAATGGAACATATGGAAAATTTATCGTTGAGCCCCTTGAAAGAGGATTTGGAACTACACTTGGTAACTCACTAAGGAGAATTCTTCTCTCTTCATTGCCAGGCGTTGCTGTATCATCTATTAAGGTGGATGGAGTCCTACATGAGTTTTCAACAATTCCTGGTGTTATGGAGGATATGACTGAGATTATCCTTAATATCAAAGGACTTGCGTTGAAGCTCTATGGTGAAGGCCCTAAGGTTATTTATATTGATGCTGATAGCGAAGGTGAAGTCACTGCTGGGGATATTAAAGTTGATTCGGAAGTTGAGATTTTAAACCCTGAGCATCACATTGCTACTTTAGGTGGAGATCATAGACTTTATATTGAGTTGATTATCAACAAGGGTAGAGGATATGTTTCATCTGATAAGAATAAGCAACCTGGGCAACCAATAGGAATTATTCCTGTTGACTCCATTTATACACCTGTAAGTAAAGTAAACTATTCTGTTGAACCAACACGTGTTGGACAGATAACTGACTATGACAAGCTTACTCTTGAAGTATGGACTAACGGAAGCATTAAGCCAGATGAGGCTATAAGCTTAGGAGCTAAGATTTTAAGCGAGCACTTGAATATTTTCATTGATCTATCAGACCAGGCTAAACATACTGAGATTATGGTAGAGAAGGAAGAGACCAAGAAGGAAAAGGTTCTTGAGATGACTATCGAAGAACTTGACCTATCGGTTAGATCTTATAACTGCTTAAAGAGGGCTGGAATTAACACTGTAGAGGATTTGACCAATAGAACTGAGGATGACATGATGAAGGTAAGAAACCTTGGACGAAAGTCTCTTGAAGAAGTTATCCAAAAGCTTCATGGCCTAGGTCTGTCACTTGCTCCAACTGAGGAGTAATTCTTAAACTATTGATTGTAAATATTGTTTAAATTCAGCTTATGTTATATAGAAGCTGACACTAGGAATGGTAAGGGAGGTTTGTAAATGGCAGGATATAGAAAGCTTGGTCGTGCCTCTGATCAGAGAAAGGCAATGCTGAGAAGTTTGGTAACGTCCTTGTTTGAAAATGGAAAAATCGAAACTACTGAAGCGAGAGCTAAGGAAGTTAAGAATATGGCTGAAAAGCTTATAGCTTCAGCAGTTAAAGAGGTTGACAACTTCACATCAAAGCAGGTAAAAGTAAGCTTACCAAAGCTAGATAGCAAAGGTAATAAAATTACTAAGACTGTTACTTCCAAGAATGGAAGGAAATATCAAGTTGTTGACAGGGAAATTAAGACTGATATGGCTACAGTTGATAGTGCTTCAAGGCTTAATGCTAGAAGAAAAGCTGTATCTGTATTGTTCAGAATTAAGAACAGTGATGGCGAAAACTTAAATATAGCTGATAAGCTGTTTGATGAAATAGCTCCAAAGTACAAGGATAAAAACGGCGGTTATACAAGAATTTATAAGCTTGGACCTCGAAGAGGCGATGCTGCTGAAATGGTAATTCTTGAGCTTGTATAAGCTACTAAAAACATGGGATGAGGCTTTTGCCTTATCCCTAATTTTTTAATAAACTTTTCCTTTTCATATAAGATAGGAAATAATAATTCCTAAATCAGAATGGAAAACATTTTATTTGCTTAATCTTATGAAAAAGTAATATATGTTGCCTTCAAAATAATATAATCATTGTTAAAAAAACTAAATGCAACATATAGAGAAGGGACTATAATGGAGAATATTATTGAATTGAAGAATGTTAATTTTTCATACCCGATCCATGATGAAGAAATATCTATCCCAGTGTTGAAAAACGTATCTCTTGAAATTATTAAGGGCGAATTTGTTGTAATAATTGGGAGAAATGGGTCTGGCAAATCAACAATGGCTCGTATGATGAATGCTCTTTTGTTGCCATTAGAAGGGACAGTTATAGTCAAATCAATGGATACAAAGGAAGAAAAGAATCTTTGGGAAATAAGAAGAACCGCTGGTATGATTTTTCAAAATCCTGATAATCAAATTATAGGAACTTCTGTTGAAGAGGACATAGCTTTTGCCCCTGAAAATCTAGGAGTACCACCCCTTGAAATAAGGCAAAGAGTAGATGAGGCAATGAGGATTGTTGGGATAAGTGAATATTCTAATCATGCCCCACACCTCTTATCAGGAGGACAGAAGCAAAGAGTGGCGATTGCAGGTATTATTGCAATGAAACCTGAATGTATTATCCTAGATGAATCTACAGCGATGCTGGACCCAATTGGCAGAAGAGAAGTAATAAAAGTAATATCAAAGCTCAATAAGGATGAAGGAATTACAATAATTCATATAACTCATCATATGGATGAGGCTGCGCTTGCAGACAGAGTAGTTATAGTGGACAATGGAGAGATAATTCTTAAAGGAACTCCAAGAGAGGTTTTTTCAAATGTTGAAAAGATAAAAGCACTTGGCCTTGATGTTCCTCAAACTGTCGAACTTTTCGATGAATTAGAAAAAAGCGGAATAAATATTAGACATGACATACTTACTGTTGATGAAGCAGTAGAATGTATTAAAGACTATATAAAAAATAACAAGTAATGAAAATAAAAAAGATTTATAGATTAATTAAAGAATCAAAGCTCCTGTAATTCATTAATACATAAAAAATAATTAATGATATTAGAAATTTTTTGTAGTATGATTTTTGCAATTTTTACTATATAAATTTTGTTTGGATTCATAGTATTTGTTAAATGCAATATTAATTTCCTTGAATATATAGAATATATAATAAATTTAAGTAGTTTCAGGGAGGAATATATGTCTATAATAGTTGAAAATTTGAGATATACGTATATGAAGGACGGCCCATATGAGAAAGATGCGTTGAAAGACGTTAATATAGAGATAAATGACGGAGAAGTTGTTGCGATAATTGGGCATACTGGCTCAGGAAAATCAACCCTTATACAACATCTAAATGGACTCTTAAAGCCAACTTCTGGGAGTGTAATAGTAAATGGTATAGACACCCATTCTAAAAGCCTTGTAGAGCTTAGAAGACAGGTGGGATTAGTGTTTCAGTACCCAGAACATCAGCTTTTTGAGGAAAATGTTTTAAAGGATGTTGCATTCGGACTAAGAAAGCGCGGTATTTCTAACGATGAAACACTATTAAAAGTAAAAAGGGCATTAAAATGGGTGGGATTAGATGAAAATATTATTGAAAAATCTCCGTTTGAGCTTTCAGGAGGACAAAAAAGAAGAGTTGCTATTGCAGGTGTTCTAGTATTAGAACCGCAAATACTTATTTTGGATGAACCCACAGCAGGTCTTGATCCTAAAGGAAGAGATGAAATATTTGAACTGATAAAAATGCTTCACAATGAAACAGACAATACAATTATTTTAGTTTCACATAGCATGGAGGATGTTGCCAAATTAGTAAACAGGGTAATTGTAATGAATGAGGGAAGTGTTGAAATGGATGGTTCTCCAAAGGAAATATTCACTAGAGCTGAGCGCCTTGAGGAAATTGGACTTAGCGCTCCTCAGATAACATACTTAATGAAAAAACTGAAAACTTATTATAGCACGATTAACGACAATATATTTACAGTACAGGATGCAAAAAAGGAACTGATGAAATTTCTTGGAGGGATAAAGAATGCTTAAGGATATTACTTTAGGTCAATACTATCCAGGAAATTCTGTAATTCATAGAACCGATCCAAGAATAAAGATTTTATTGACAATACTTTTTATGACGGAATTATTTACTGTGAAAACTTATCTGGGATTTTTAATTTTTACTTTATTTACATTAATGATAATCGTAGTTTCAGGTGTTCCCATAAAATTCACATTAAAGGGTTTAAAACCAGTGTTAATCATTGTTATTTTTGCTGTAGTAATCAATGTGTTCAGTACTCCAGGACGAAGTTTACTTAAACTTGGCCCCCTTAATATAACTCTTGAAGGATTACTTATATCAGGTAAGATGGCTATTAGACTTTCATTACTTATTATTGGAGCTTCTCTATTGACGCTAACTACAACGCCAATTATGCTTACAGACGGATTGGAAAAGCTTTTGTCTCCATTTAAAATAATTGGACTTCCTGCTCATGAAATTGCAATGATGATGACTATTGCATTAAGGTTTATACCAACTTTGCTTGATGAGACGGATAAGATTATGAAAGCTCAATCTGCAAGAGGTGCTGACTTTGACACAGGAAATCTTTTAGATAGGGCAAAGAGCTTTATACCAGTTTTAGTACCTCTTTTCGTAAGTGCTTTTAGAAGAGCTGATGAGCTTGCTATGGCAATGGAAGCGAGGTGCTATAGGGGTAGTGAAGGTAGAACTAGGATGAAGCAGCTAAAACTAGGGATTATTGATATAGAGGTTTCAATGGTCATGATACTTTTTGGATTACTTATTTTAATTGTTCAATAAGCAGAATTCTTTGAAGTAAAGTTGCTTTAATCGCTGTTTTATTATGTGATAATATCAAAGCGTACTAATTAATATAGGATACAAGTAAGATTTTATATACAGATATATTTCTGAGATTTTCATATTGGGAGGTATAATTATTATGTATTATATTGGCGTTGATTTAGGTGGTACCAATATTGCAGTAGGGCTTGTAGATAATGATGGAAAGATAGTTCACAAAGATAGTGTTCCGACACTAAGAGAAAGAGAATATACTGAAATATTAAAAGATACAGCAATGCTTATTTTAAAGGTTATAGAAGAAGCAGACGTTGATTTTAAAAGAGTTAGAAGTATAGGAGTGGGATGTCCTGGTACTCCTAATAAGAAAGATGGCATACTTATATATGCCAATAACTTAAAGTTTAACAATGCCCCATTGAGGATGGAATTACAAAAGTATATAGATATTCCTGTATATATTGATAATGATGCAAATGTTGCTGCTCTTGCGGAGAGTGTAGCCGGTGGAGCAAAGGGAGCTGCAGATTCTGTAACTATTACCCTTGGAACTGGAGTAGGCAGTGGAGTAGTAATTAATGGCAAGGTATATAGTGGTTTTAATGATGCTGCAGCAGAGCTTGGACATACAGTGATTACAATGGATGGTGAGGACTGTACGTGCGGCAGAAAGGGTTGCTGGGAGTCATATGCTTCAGCTACTGCGCTTATAAGACAAACGAAAGCAGCAGCCATAGCTAATCCAAGTTCTAAATTAAATTCAATTTTAGGTGGAAACCTGGACAAAATTGAAGCAAAGACAGCTTTTGATGCGGCCCAAATGGGCGATGAAGTAGCCCTTAAAGTCATTGATCAATATATCTCATATCTTTCAGAAGGGTTGGCAAATATAATAAATATTTTTCAACCCGAGATATTATGTATTGGTGGGGGAATATGCAAACAAGGTGAATACCTTTTGAAGCCTTTGAGGGAAAAGGTGTCTTCAAAGGTTTATAGTAGTAATTTAATACCTCAATGCCAGATAAAAGTAGCCCAGATGGGTAATGATGCTGGAATAGTTGGCGCTGCTATGCTTGGAAAGCTCTAATTTATGAAGAACGTTAAGCTGACATTAGAGTATGATGGAAGTAACTACCACGGGTGGCAAAGCCAAAACAACTCACTTGCTGTACAAGATGTGGTTTACAAGGCGGTCTTTAAGTTGACAGGGGAGAATGTTACGATAAACGGCTCCAGTAGGACAGATGCAGGTGTACATGCCTATGGTCTTTGTGCAAATTTTATTACAAATTCATCAATACCACCTGAAAGGTTCTCTTTTGCCATGAACAGTGTTCTACCTTCAGATATTGTGGTTGTAAAAAGTGAAGAAGTAAGCCTGGATTTTCATGCAAGATTTAACTCTAAAGGCAAGAAGTATCGTTACATGATATATAATTCAACTTTTCCATCTGCATTGCTTCGGGAGAGAGCGTGCCATGAAGTGAGGAACTTGGATGAGTCTAAAATGCAGGAAGCGGCTATGAAGTTCTTAGGGACTCATGATTTTTCATCATTTATGGCTGCTGGCAGTGTAGTAAAATCACCAGTAAGAACTATACATTCAGTAGAGGTTACTAGAGACGGTAATATTATTAATTTTGAGGTTCTGGGAAACGGGTTTTTATACAATATGGTTCGTATAATGGCAGGGACTTTAATAGAAGTTGGATATGGAAGAATAAAAGTAGCTGAGGTCGAAAATATTATCCTTTCTAAGGATAGGAAGAGGGCTGGGAAAACAGCACCTGCACACGGACTATATCTAGTTAAAGTGTATTATTAGTTATAATGTTAATAAGAAAATAAGGTAATATAGTAATAAATTTACATTATTGTGCATAATAGAAGGATTTTGGTGAAAAGTATCGAATTTTAATATAAAGAAGAAAGGCATAATTTTGTAGAGGTACATAATGAAAGTTAGAATGAAATTACTAATAGTTGATGATAATCTTGTGTTTTCGACAATGCTATCAGAGTATGCTTCAACTAAAGAAAATGTTGTTTCAGTTGAAGTAGCAAGAAATGGTATTGAAGCTCTAGAGAAGATAGAGAAATTCAAACCTGATGTTGTGATACTAGATTTGATAATGCCTCAGCTTGATGGAATCGGAGTGCTTGAAAGATTGGCAAATGTAAAGGAATATGATAAGCCAATCTTTGTGATTTTGTCCGCAATTGGACAGGATAGTTACGTAAAAAGGGCTATGAGCCTAGGAGCTAGTTATTATATGGTTAAGCCTTTTGACGTGGATTTGCTGATAACAAGAGTGTATAATCTATATTATGATAGAACTACGTCAAACAAGGAATCTATGAATGGATACCTAACAGCTAAAATATCAAGTGAGCATCTTGAGGCAGATATTGCGAGGTGCTTACATAAGCTTGCAATCCCACCTAACCTTTCAGGCTATAGGTTTTTAAAAGAGGCTATAAAGTTATCTGTGAAAGACGAGAATATATTTAAATCAGTAACAAAACTTCTTTATCCTAAGATTGCAGATAATTGTTTTTCTAGTTCACAAAAGGTTGAGAGGTCAATAAGAAATGCTATTGAGCATGCTTGGAAGAACCAAACAAACGATTTCAGAGAGCATTTATTTGGTTATTTAAATTGCAAACCATCAAATTCTCAATTCATCTCAACAATCGTTGAGAGTATTAAGTCTGGAAAACTTTAAAAAAAGGAAAAATTAATCCCCTCAACTTTCAGTCGAGGGGATTTTTGCTTTTGTTAAATTACTTTTCACATGAATCAAATAATACAGCATACTTTAATACGTATTACTTGATAATTAAAAACAGTAAAATTAAATATTCGACATCTTTTAGAAGTAAATAAGAAATTTCATTATTTTCTACATGCTTCAAATAAATAAACCTATGCTGTAATTACAACACAGGTTTATGTACGGGGAAATTACGCATTAATAATGTCCTTAAGGCCTTTGCCGGCTTTGAAAACAGGTGCTTTTGATGCTGGAATAGTAATTTCCTGTTTAGTCTGTGGGTTTCTTCCTTTTCTTGCAGCTCTTTGTCTAACTTCGAAAGTACCAAAACCAACAAGGACTACTTTGTCTCCAGCCTTTAGAGCTTCCTCTACTGAACCAACGAGAGCATTAAGGGCAGCTTCGCTATTTTTCTTATTAAGTCCGGACTTGCTTGCAATCGCATTAATAAGTTCTGTTTTGTTCATAATAAATAAACCTCCTAAATTTGGAATTCGACATTATTTTATAATGAAAGTAGCATGAAGTCAAGCCTTTCCGAATAAATTAGGGTTGTAGAACTACTAAAAAATGCAAAATTATGCAAGTTTAACGATAATTAAAAATCAATAAGATATTAATTATCATTTGATGGAACTACAACTATGTTTAAATGGGGTAATTTTTCATTTATTCTCATATAAAATTTATTATCAGAAGAAGCATCAACAGATTCTCCCATAAAAATAGTATCTATATTATTTTCGACTGCGAAATCTACGAGAGTTTCAGAAACACTATCTGCTCTAAGGACAGATAAATTAGCTCCAACAGCTTTAGATATCCCAAACAGGTACTCCAGCGCCTCACCTTCCTTGTCGTTGCCTAAAAATTTTGAATCATTTTTGACAACGTGTACTACAAAAAGGTTTTCATTTAAACCTTCAATCATATTGTGTGCTTTTTTGATTAGTCTTTCACATGTTTTTTGCTGAGTAACACACACCATGACATTTGTTTTGTGTGACAAAAAAACAACTCCTCTCTATTTAAGAAGCATCCTGTACCAATATTCATTATACTACGAAACTATGTTTTCGTCTTTAAATGTAGGAAAATTAATAGATTATTTACAGTTACAAGAAGGTAAAATATAATATACTATATATATATGTACAGGAGCTTACATAACTGCCTTATAAAAAATTCAACACTATATTTGGTATCAACCCATTATTCAAACCGTAAAATATAGTTGTGAATAATAAGTTCATGGATTTATGCAAGATTCTCAATTAATAATTGCGGAGGGAAAAAATGAAGACTATTAGCGTTGACAAGATAATTGAAGAGGTTGAGGGAGTTTGCATAAAAGCAAATTATTGTCTCGGAAGTGATGTTTTTGATGCCTTAAATAATGCTTTGGATACAGAAGAGTCTCAGGTTGGTAAAAATGTCTTAACACAGCTTATAGAGAATGCTCAGATTGCTAAAGATGAAGGTATGGCAATGTGCCAGGATACTGGAATGGCCGTGTTTTTTGTTGAATTAGGCCAAGAAGTAAATATAGTTGGGGGAAGCCTTACTGATGCAATAAATGAGGGCGTAAGAAGAGGCTACAAAAAAGGCTTCTTACGGAACTCAGTTGTATCTGATCCTCTTAAAAGAATAAACACAAATGATAATACTCCAGCAATAATACATTATGATATCATTGAAGGTGACACTCTTACAATTACCTATGGAGCAAAAGGCTTTGGAAGCGAAAATATGAGTGCATTAAAAATGCTTAAGCCATCGGATGGTGTACAAGGTGTAAAAAAGTTTGTTGTAGAGACAGTATCAAATGCTGGACCTAATCCGTGCCCCCCGATAATAGTAGGAGTGGGAATAGGTGGAACTATGGAAAAAGCCTCTATAATGGCGAAAAAGGCAGCTTTAAGACCGCTTAATATACAAAGCAATAATGAAGACATAAAAAGCATGGAAGAAGAGCTACTAGCCAAAATAAACAAGCTAGGCATAGGACCTGCAGGACTCGGAGGAAGAAATACTGCTTTAGCAGTAAATATAGAAACATTTGCGACACATATAGCAGGATTGCCTGTTGCAGTAAATATAAATTGCCATGCATCAAGACATGGAGTGATAAGACTATAATTGGGAGGTAAGTATGAGTATTTATATAAATTCACCACTTAATGAGGATTCAGTAAAAGAGCTTAAGGCAGGTGACGTTGTGTCTATAACCGGGACAGTTTATACTGCGAGGGATGCTGCTCATAAAAGAATGATAGCAATACTTGATGAGGGGAAGAAGTTGCCATTCGATATTCAAAATCAGATACTATACTATGTGGGACCGTGTCCAGCTAAGGAGGGACAAGTAATTGGTTCAGCGGGACCAACTACAAGTTACAGAATGGACGCATACACACCAAGACTTCTAGATTTGGGGCTAAAAGGGATGATAGGCAAAGGCATGAGAGGTTCCGATGTTATAGATTCTATGAAAAAGAACAATGCCGTTTACTTCGCAGCAGTTGGTGGAGCAGCTGCCCTAATCTCTAAAAGCATAATAAGTGAAGAGATAGTTGCCTTTGAGGATCTCGGTACTGAAGCTATTAGACGGTTATACGTTAAAAACTTCCCTGCAGTAGTTATTATAGATTGTGAAGGGAATAATCTATATGAAACAGGTAGATTAGAATATGAAAAAGGATAAAAAGGCGAACAATTATTCACTATTCTAACAAAACATTCGGAATTCTATTGAAATTTAAAAGCTTTTCTGCTATTATCATACGGTATGGTATTTTATTTGTAAGAAATACTATGATAAAGCGTTTATAGATAAGATGAAGAAAAATTATTATTCGTTTTCACTCCAAAAGCCGAATGAAAACAGAAACATAGCTGTATTTAATTCATCTTATGAATTAAGGAATATGTGTTGCATTATTAAATTGTACTTTATATTCAATAATTTTAATGCAACGTATAGAGAGAATTATAGGAGGTATGGCAGGATGGCTTGTAGAATTGTAGTTGGTACACAATGGGGAGATGAAGGAAAGGGCAAATACATTGATATGCTTGCAGCTGATTCAGATGTTGTTGTAAGGTATTCTGGCGGGAATAATGCCGGACATACAATTGTAGCCAACGGAGTTAAATATGCGCTTCATTTAATGCCTTCAGGTATTCTTCATGATGGGAAGACTTGTGTTATAGGGAATGGAGTTGTTATAGACCCAGCTGTACTTATAGAAGAAATTGATAGTTTAAATGCGAAAAACGTCAACACTGATAAGTTAGTTATTAGCGACAGAGCACATGTTATTATGCCTTATCACAGGTATTTGGATGAACTCCAGGAAAATCAAAGAGGAGCATCTTCCATTGGCACAACAAAAAGAGGCATTGGTCCAGCATATATGGATAAAACCGAGAGATGCGGAATAAGAATATGTGATTTAATGGAGACCGAAGTATTTGAAGCGAAAGTTCGTCAGAATGTTGAATTGAAGAATTTAATTATAGAGAAGGTGTATGGTGGTACTCCTTTTGATGCTGAGGCAATTATAAATGAGTATATGGTATATGCTGACAGACTAAGGAAATATGTGAAGGATACAAACTTCCTTGTTAATACTGCCATAGAGAATGGAAAGAATGTTCTCTTTGAAGGTGCACAGGCAACGCTTTTGGATTTGGATCTTGGAACATATCCATATGTTACCTCATCAAATCCTATTTCAGGCGGAGTGTGTACTGGAGCAGGAGTTGGCCCTACAAAGATAAATGAAGTATATGGTATACTTAAGGCATACACTTCCAGGGTAGGAGCAGGACCCTTCCCAACAGAGCAGGATAATGAGATTGGTAGCACTATTCGTGAGTTAGGCTTTGAATACGGTACAACTACAGGAAGGCCAAGGCGTTGTGGTTGGCTTGATATGGTTATGATAAAATATGCGGCTCAGGTAAACGGGCTTACTAATCTTGCCATTAATCACGTTGATACTATTGGAAAGCTTCCAGAAATAAAGCTTTGCATTGCTTATATAAAAAATGGTGAGAAAATTAACTACTTCCCTGCCAGCCTGAATGAACTCGCTAAATGTGAGCCAATTTATGAAACATTTGATAGCTGGAAAGAGGATATTAGTGACATAAGAGAATTTGACAAGCTACCAGAGAATGCAAAGAAGTATATTAGACGAATTGAGGAGCTTGCAGGAGTTAAGGCAAAATATCTCGGAGTTGGAAGTAAAAGGGAACAAACTATAATTATAGATTAATTTAGCTAAATTTGTTGACAATTAATGATTTATACTGTATTATATATTCTTGCGTGGCGCTTTTGCGCCACAATACGGGCTATTAGCTCAGCTGGCTAGAGCACTTGACTTTTAATCAAGGTGTCCCGGGTTCGAGTCCCGGATGGCTCACCAAAACCCTGTAATCTATGGATTACAGGGTTTTTTGATATTCAAAAGTGGGTATATTTACTTTGGACTCCTTATTTGAACTCTTAACTAATCAATCCAATTACGTTTTCATAATATTGACAATAAATATAAATATATATAGAATGATACATGTATTTTACGGCATTTTTATAAAATATAGTATTTTATAATATTTTGTCAGATAATTTAGTATCACTTCATATTAATAAAGCAATGCAAATAAACATTTAATTCACTTTACTGCTTAGAGTACAGCGAAGGGGGTGTGAGGTAAACACATGAGTAAATATCTATTCTTTATTAAAAATGGTTTCAAGGAGAATTTTATTTATCGTACAAATTCATATTTAATGATTCTTGGTTCACTAGTTGGATTACTTATAACGGTAAATATTTGGCAAGCACTATACATTAATAAAACAAGTGTTTCAGGAATAACATTAGCAGATATGATAATAACAGTAATATTGAACTCAATTATATTGTCATTTACGAATTCGAATATAGCAGAAGATCTTGCTAATAGAGTAACTGATGGGAGTATCTCAACTGATTTAATTAAACCCTTTAATCTAAAATGGAGTATGTTTTCAACACAATTAGGAGCAAATATATTTAAGTTTATTTTTTCTTCATTTCCAATATTGATAATTGCTATTATCTTTTTAGATTTTAGATTACCAAAAGATAATAGGTATATGGTAGTTTTTATTTTGAGCTTTTGTAACAGTATACTATTATCTTATATTTTAAATTATATTATTGGCCTTTGGGCTTTTTGGCTTAAGAAGGCTTCTTATCCAAGATGGTTTTTGGATGCATCCTTCAAATTATTTGGAGGAAGTGTTGTTCCTCTTTGGTTTTATCCAGACGCTTTATACTCAATAAGTTATATGTTACCTTTCAGATTTATATTTTTTGAGCCTATAAAAATATATTTAATGAAATGTGATCTAAATGAAGCTATTCATATTCTTATAATGCAATTATTTTGGATTCTTGTATTATTTGCTTTAGAAAGAATTATATGGAGTAGAGCTCAAAAGATTATAACAGTGTTTGGAGGGTAAAATGTTAGATTATATAAAATTGTATCTAGACTTTTCAAAAATAAAATTAAAAACACAAATAGAAAGTAGACTTTCCTTTTTTATTTTAATTATTTGTAAAATAGTTGGATTTGGAGCAACTGGTATTATGCTATGGGTTATGGTTGACAAATTCGACTTTATTGGAGAGTGGAATCCCTATGAAATACTTTTACTTTTTTCCTTCAACATGATTACATATGCCATTGCAGGTTGTTTCTTTTATGACTTTTTTGTACAATTGCCAAAAAGGATTAGAACGGGTGAATTAGATGAGGTATTAATCAAGCCCTTAAATCCAACTACATATCTAATTTGTAGAGGAGTAAGTGCAGGATACTTAGGAAATGTGACTGTTGGATTAATTGCCTTTTTTATTTCGGTGGCCAATTTACATATTATATTTTCTCTAAAGGACATTTTGATGCTTATTCTTTTGATTTTCGGCAGTAGCCTTATACAATGCTCGGTATTTTCATTTTCTTATACCCCATCATTTTGGCTAATAAGCAATAACGGAGTAAGGAATATAATTGGAGACCTAAAGTCATTTTCAGATTATCCAATTGCAATATATAATAAAGTAATTCAATTCCTTTTGACTTTTATGTTCCCGTTTGGATTTATAAGTTTCTATCCATCTCAATATTTTTTAAATAAATCTGATGGTGCGTTCTTTAATACAAGTTTTCCAATTCTAACGATTCTAGTAGGACTAACGCTTGCTTTTGCAGGATATAAATTTTGGATTTTTGGGCTGAGTCATTATCAAAGCACTGGGAATTAGGGGGAATAACTATGCCATTAATTGAAGTGAGAGATTTATGTAAGACTTATGAAATTCAAAAACGTAAAGATGGGTTTAAAAACACGCTGCTATCTTTATTTAAAAGGGAATACGTAAAAAAAGAGGCAGTAAAAGATATTAGTTTTACAATAGGAAAGGGAGAATTAGTTGGTTATATCGGCGCTAATGGTGCAGGTAAATCTACTACCATAAAAATGCTCTCTGGAATTTTAATTCCTACTAGTGGGAGTGTAATTGTAAATGGAATGGTTCCCTATAAGAATAGAAAAGAATACTCAATGAAGATAGGTATTGTATTTGGACAGCGCTCTCAACTTAATTGGGACTTGCCAATGGAAGATACATTTCAACTATATAAACGAATTTATAAAATAAGCGATGAGATGTTCAAAAGGAATGTAGCCTTTTATACTGAATTATTAGATATGTCTGACTTTATTAAAACTCCAATTAGACAGTTAAGTTTAGGACAAAAAATGAAAGCAAACTTGGCAATTGCTATGCTGCATGAGCCAGAAATTCTATATTTGGATGAGCCTACCATCGGATTAGATGTTATTTCAAAGGATAGAATGCGTAAGTTTATTAAAGAGATTAATAAAGAGAAAAGCACAACAGTTATTTTAACGACACATGATATGAATGATATAGAAGAAATCTGTAATAGAATAATATTAATAGATAAAGGAAAATTATTGTTTGATGGGGAGAAGGAAAAGTTCAAACAATTTAAGCCTGTAAATACAGAAGTTACATTTGAATTTGCTACGGATGTTAATTTAGAAAAAAGTGAGAGATACAATATTATTAGAGACCATCCATTATTGAAGACAATTTCTTTTAATAAACAGCAGACAAGACTTGTTGATGTAATAACAGAAATCACTCAGAAATATGATGTAAAAGATATGAGCATAAAAGATAACACTATTGAAGAGATTGTTAAAGCGATTCAGTAATTTTTATGTAGGAAAAGTTCAGATTTGGAAAATAAGAAAGTAGTGACCGCCAAATAATCTAGAAGAAATAGATTTAATAGAAAACAAATAGTTGACCACAAAGGATGTCCCTCGTGAGGTGGACATTATAAAACATTTGCACTTTGAATTTGCTCACCTTATAATCAAAGAGTATAAAAGGCATAAGGAGTGATAAAAGTGGAGGATAACGGTATACATGAAAAGTCTTATAAGAAGGTTATAGATTATATAAAAAATAAAATTAGAGTTGGCGAGTTAAAAATGGGAGAAAAACTTCCAGCAGAAAGGGAATTATCCGAGATCCTTGGGGTTAGTCGAAATTCTGTACGAGAGGCTATTCGTACTTTAGACATTATGGGTGCTATTTCAAGTCAGCAAGGAGCAGGTAATTACTTAACGGGTAATTTTGAAAATAATCTAGTAGAATCCATGTCTATGATGTTTCTACTAAAACAAATCAATTATCAACAGATTAGTCAATTGCGGAGGGCACTGGAATTGCAGGCTTTAAGTCTTGCAATAGATAATATATCTGAACAGGAGATAATCCAACTGGAAAAAATTGTTTCCAAACTTGAGCACGATACTGAAGAAAATAATGTTATATTGGACAAAAAACTTCACTATAATATTGCACTTGCGTCTAGAAACACTTTGATTATAGATATTTTGCATGCGCTTACAGAAGTAATAGACCAATTTATCGTTGACTTGAGAAGAGAGATATTAAGCTCAGATCACAGCAAAGATCGTCTTCGAGAAGCACATAATGAAATGATCAAAAGCTTGATTAAAAGAGATAAAAATTTGGCTTATGAAGCAATTAACAAACATTTCAGTATAATTGACGAAAAACTAAGAGATAACGTATAAAGAAATTGTAATAATACTTATTGACTAATTTGGATAAATAGTATGTGAAAAAAATGTCGTTTGTTGACAGGCGAAAAAAAGCAAAGTATAATAAAATTACAAAAGCGGTCCTACCAATTTGATAAACATTGGTGAAACAAGCGTGTTGTAAAACTGACTGACTTAACTACTTAAGCGAAAATAGGTTCAATATTCTGCAGATATTAATAGCTCCTGTATTCGCGAAAAGATTAGCTTACGGTTTTACAACACCCTTTTTTTACTAAAAAGTGGTACTACCAATTCTGGTTGAATCAAGTAATAGTAACAGCGAAAAATGAAATTATGGAACTAATGTACGATAGAAAAGAGGATAAATATGAACATGACGTTGGCATTTGTTTTAGCTTTATTACCTATTATTTGGTTAATTGTTGCTTTAACTTTTTTAAAAGTTCCAGGTTTTAAAGCATGTATGATAGCTTTAGTATTAGCGTATATACTTGCAGTATTTGTATGGAAAATGCCGTTAATAGATAGTTTTACATCGATCATTGAGGGAATCGCATTGGCTCTTTGGCCAATAATCATTGTAATTATTGCTGCTATATTTACTTACAATGTATGTGTTTCAACTGGGAAAATGGAAGTTATCAAAAAAATGTTAGCAAGTGTTACAAAAGATAAAAGAGTTCTAGTTTTAATCATTGCATGGGGTTTTGGCGGGTTTATGGAAGGAATGGCTGGGTTCGGAACTGCTGTTGCAATACCAGCAAGTATGTTGTGGGGATTAGGGTTTAATCCTGTATTTGCAGCAATTGTGTGTTTGATTGCAAATGCAACACCAACGGCTTTTGGATCCATCGGGATTCCCACAACTACATTAGCTAAAATTACAGGTCTAGATGCATTTGCCTTATCGACAAATACAGTTACACTGCTTGCTCCTCTTATTATACTGACACCTTTTATCTTGGTATATTTAACAGGGAAATCGAAAAAAGCATTCAAAGGTGTAGGAATCATTACCTTGATATCAGGATTATCATTTTTAATACCAGAATATCTTGTTGCTAAATATCTTGGAGCAGAACTCCCCGTTGTAATTGGTTCTGTATGTTCAATGCTATGTATGGTATGGGCAGCCAAATTTTTCTGTAAAGGAGATATCAATCCAGAATACTTGTTGGAAGAAAAAGATACTGAAAAGGTATCAATAAAAGATGCGCTAGTAGCGTGGAGTCCATTTATTTTAATATTTATACTTTTACTAGCAACCTCTAAATTGATAGCACCCTTAAATGCTCTATTGGCTACAGTGAAGACTTCTGTGAATATATACACAGGAGAAAATGCTTCTCCCTACATCTTTTCATGGTTGACTACCCCTGGACTTTGGATTATTCTCGCTGCTTTCGTAGGAGGGAAAATACAAGGGGCGCGTTTTTCAGAAATGATTACGATATTCAAAAATACCATTGTTCAGATGATGAAGACAATTATAACTATAGTATACATTATGGCTACCGCAAAACTCATGGGATACAGTGGGATGATAGCTTCTATAGCACTAATGTTCGTTACAGTTACTGGGTCGTATTATCCGCTATTTGCACCACTTCTTGGTTCTGTTGGAACATTTGTAACGGGAAGCGGTACTTCCTCGAGTGTTTTATTTGGAGGCTTACAAGCGGAAACATCAATAGCACTAAATCTGAACCAGACATGGATTGCGGCATCCAATACAGCAGGGGCTATTACGGCGAAAATGATTTCCCCACAAAGTATAGCAATTGCAGTAGCTGCAGTTAGTCTCCAGGGAAAAGAGGGTGAACTTTTAAAAGGCACTATTAAATATTATGTTATTTTCCTCGTGATTGTAGGGATATTGACCTATGTTGGTGCACAGTATTTAGGATAAATAACATTAGAATATTAGCATTTTGTAAGTAGATATAAAAAAAGAAAAAGGGAAAGGTGAAAAGTATGAATATTTTAGTATGCATTAAGCAAGTTCCAGATAGCAATAAGGTGGAAGTGGATCCAATTACAGGAGTATTAAAAAGAAATGGTGTTGAATCTAAAATGAATCCTTATGATTTATATGCCATTGAAACAGCACTAAGAATAAGGCAGGAAATGGGAGGTACTATTAGCGCCATTACCATGGGTCCTCCCCAAGCTGCAGGAGTAATCAAAGAAGCCTTTGCTATGGGGGTTGATAATGGAGTGTTGATTTCTGACAGAAAATTTGGTGGGGCTGACGTTTTAGCAACTAGCTATACTATTTCACAGGGAATTAAAATGTTAGGAGATTTTGATATAATTCTTTGCGGAAAGCAAACTACCGATGGTGACACTGCGCAAGTAGGGGCTGAAATATCTGAGTGGCTAAATATTCCGTGTGTATCTAATGTGTCAAAGATCGTAGAAATTAAAAACGAAGACATAGTAGTAGAAATAGATATGACTCATGACATTGAGATCACAAAAATTCAATTTCCATGTCTGCTTACTGTAGATAAAGATATCTTTATGCCTAGACTTCCTTCCTATTTAAAAAAACAAGAGGCAAAGAATCGCGAGATTAAAATAATAAGTCTTGCTGATTTAGAGGACAAGGATGAGAGAAATTATGGTCTTAACGGTTCTCCAACACAAGTAGAACGTATATTCCCACCTGAAGTAAACGCTCATAGAGAAATATGGAATGGAACTCCTACAGAACTTACAAATAGATTATTAAATAAAATTAAAGAATTGAAATTTATATAGAGGGAGCAACTTTATGGCAAAATTAGTAATAAATCAAGGAGAAGTAGGTAACATACAAGATTTGATTAGTCTATGCTCATTTGGAGCTATGGAAGAAAAAAATGGCGAACTCATAATAAACGCGGCTTGTAAGATGTGCAAAATATGTGTAAAAAAAGGTCCAAAAGGTGCTGTTGAATATATAGAAGATGCAAAAGTTACCATAGATAAAAGCCTATGGAAAGGCATTGTTGTTTATGTAGATCATATTGATGGCGTGATTCATCCAGTCACTTATGAATTAATAGGAAAGGCAAAAGAGCTTGCATTAAAAATAAATCATCCAGTTTATGCCATTATGATAGGAAGCAATATCACGAAACAAAGTCATGAGCTTCTTCACTATGACGTAGATAAAGTATTTGTTTATGATCATGAAAAATTAGAACGATTTAAAATGGAACCATATACCGCTGCATTTGAAGACTTCGTAAATAATGTTAAACCAACTGCAATCTTAATGGGAGCAACTCCTGTAGGACGTCAACTGGCACCGAGATTGGCAGCAAGAGTCAAAACTGGACTAACGGCAGATTGTACAATATTAGACATAAATGAAAATACTGATCTGGTTCAAATTCGCCCAGCCTTCGGCGGAAATATTATGGCACAGATTTTAACTCCGAATCACAGACCTCAAATGGCAACGGTTCGTTATAAAGTGATGGACGCACCTAAGAAAAATCAAGTTGAAAAAGGCGAAATCATAAATTGTGATATTTCATCAGATAAATTAAATAGTAAAGTTGATGTAATTGATATCATTGCTAAAGAAAAAGAACAATTTATTGAGGCCTCCGAGGTATTGGTAGTTGCAGGACGTGGAATTAAAAAAGAAGAAGATTTGCAGATGGTACAAGAGCTAGCAGATTTGCTAGGAGGGCAGCTCGCATGCACAAGGCCCATATCGGAAGCTGGGTGGTTAGAAGCAAAACGTCAAGTTGGCTTGAGTGGAAGAACAGTTAGACCGAAGCTAATTATTACCTGTGGAGTATCTGGATCTGTCCAATTTGCAGCAGGCATGAATAATTCCGATCATATCATCGCAATCAACAAGGATGAAAATGCGCCTATCTTTAAGACTGCACATTATTGTTTGGTAGGAGATTTATATGAAATAGTTCCAAACTTAATCAATCAAATAAAAGTAAGCAAGGGGGCATTAGAAAATGAATTATAAAAAGTTAGATCAAGAAGATTTAAAATATATAAATAGCATAATAAATGATCCAGAAAGAGTTCTTTATGGAGAGAATATTAATGAGGAATATAGCCATGATGAATTAAGTGATACCATAAGCTATCCGGATGTAGTTATCAAAATTACATCTACAGAAGAGGTATCTAAAATAATGAAATATGCCTATGATAATAATATTCCAGTTACCCCAAGAGGATCGGGAACAGGACTCGTAGGTTCTTCTGTAGCTATGGAGCATGGCATTATGCTTGATACTTGTTTAATGAATCATTTTCTTGAATTGGACGAAAACAATTTAACAATTACAGTAGAACCAGGAGTTCTATTAATGGAACTTTCGGCATATGTCCAAGAAAGAAACCTATTCTATCCGCCTGATCCAGGAGAAAAATCAGCTACAATAGGTGGAAATATTAGCACCAATGCTGGTGGAATGAGAGCTGTAAAATATGGTGTTACTAGGGACTATGTCCGTGGACTTGAGGTGGTTTTACCAGATGGCAAGGTTGTTGAATTAGGTGGCAAGGTTGTAAAAAATAGTACCGGGTATGCCATGAAGGATTTGATGGTTGGATCAGAAGGAACACTTGGAATCATTACAAAAGCAATATTAAAATTGATTCCACTACCAAATAAGGCAATCAGTTTACTAATTCCATTTCCGACCTTAGAAAAGGCAATCAGAACAGTGCCAATGATAATAAAATCTAAATCCATACCTACAGCAATTGAGTTTATGCAAAGAGAAGTTATAATGGATGCTGAAAAATATTTAGGAAAGAAATTTCCTGATAATAGTGCGGATGCGTACCTTCTATTAAAATTTGATGGAAACACTACTGAGGAAATTGAGAAGAATTATGATAATGTAGCAAAAATCTGCATTGAACAGGGGGCTATAGATATTTTGATTTCGGATACAAATGAGAGAGAGGAATCCATTTGGAAAGCAAGAGGTGCCTTCCTTGAAGCAATCAAAGGCTCCACGACTTATATGGATGAGGTTGACGTAGTAGTACCAAGAAGTTCCGTTAATGAAATGGTAGAATATATCCATAGCTTATATAAAGAAGTGAATATTAGAATTAAAAGTTTCGGACATGCTGGTGATGGAAATCTGCATGCGTATATCCTAAAGGACGACTTAAGTGAAGAAGAGTGGGAGAAAAGAATGACTATTGCCATGGATAAAATTTATGGTAAAGCTAGAGAACTAAAGGGCCAAGTATCAGGTGAACATGGTATTGGCTATGCTAAAAAGTCATATTTAATGGAAGCAATGGATCCGGCAACTGTTGAAATAATGAGAGGGATCAAGAAAGCATTCGATCCAAAAAACATTTTAAATCCCCATAAGGTATGTCAAGTATAAAATGACCGCTTAATTTTAGTGAGTGCACTGAAAACCTATGAAACATTTATAAAAATGGCTATGCAGAATAAAATCTGAATAGCCATTTTTTCACATGTTGGTTTCGTTTTTTATGTACTTATTCTAACTCATGGTATTATAATATAATTTATAATACACATAAGTACAAAACAACAACCTAAAAAGGAGATAAATATGATAAAAGTATACAATAAGAAGCTTAAGAATTATGAAATAGAAAAGGTTGCTGGAGATGGCTTTTTAAAAGTACTTTACGGTAATGCAATGGGCAGAGTGGGGCTTGAATTACTAGTTAAAAGAAAATTTTATTCACATCTAACAGGAATACTATGTGATACGCGTATTAGCTCTAAAAACATTGCATCATTTGTAAAAAACTTTGACATAGATATGTCCACGAGCCCTATAAAAATAGGAGAGTTTAAGTCCTTCAACGACTTTTTTACCAGAAAATTAACTAAGAATGCAAGGCCATTTTCAGAAGACCCAAATCTGTTGCTTTCACCTGGTGATGGCAGGCTTAAGGCTTGGGAGCAAATAGATATGGATAAGGTTCTACAGGTTAAGGGACTGACTTATTCTTTAAAAGAGCTTCTAAGTGATGCGAATTTAGCCAGTAAGTATCAAGAAGGTACATGTGTCCTTCTTAGACTTGCACCAGTAGACTACCATAGATTTCATTTTATTGATGATGGAGTCTGCAGTGATAGTAAAAAAATCGGTGGACACTACTATTCTGTTAATCCAGTCGCTTTAAATGCCATTCCAAAGGTTTTTTGTCTAAACAAACGTGAATTCAGCCTTTTTTCTTCTAAAAATTTCGGAGATATCCTCTACATGGAGGTGGGTGCCACATCAGTGGGGTCTATAGTTCAGACTTATAAAGTAGGGGAAGATATAAAAAGAGGAGATGAAAAAGGCTATTTTAAGTTTGGTGGCTCAACAGTCATATTGTTTCTTGAAAAAGGTGTGGTCCATATTGATAGTGAAATTTTGAACCAGACTGAAATGGGATATGAAACAAGGATTTTGGTGGGAGAAGCCATCGGGACAAGATAAAATTAATGATAAAATGCTAATTATATAGATAATTCAACAACACAGAAATATCTATTAAAAAAATCAAGTATACTTGTATACAATTATACTTGATTTTTTATTGTACTTAATCTAAAATGATATTATAACATTGATCTGCTTTGAAGTGAATTTAGAATTTAATTAAGCGAAGCAGAAATTATATCTATGATAATGTATTTCTATATGATTGATAGGAGGAAGCGACTATGGAAAAAATAAGGATGAAAACTCCATTGGTTGAAATGGATGGAGATGAAATGACTAGGGTAATTTGGAAGATGATTAAAGACATCTTAATATTACCCTATGTTGACTTAAAGTCTGAGTATTATGATTTGGGACTCGAAAACAGAGATAAGACAGAGGACAAGGTTACAATTGATGCAGCTATGGCCACAAAAAAGTATGGTGTAGCAGTAAAATGTGCTACTATCACACCAAATGCTGATAGAGTTAAGGAATATAAACTTAAGCAGATGTGGAAGAGTCCTAACGGGACTATAAGGGCAATTTTAGATGGAACAGTTTTCAGGGAGCCAATTATTATTGATAGTATAAAACCACTTGTACTTAATTGGAAAAAGCCTATTGTTATAGCAAGACATGCTTATGGAGATATTTATAAAGCAACTGAAGAGAGAATAAAAGGCCCTGGAAAAGCCGAGTTAGTTTTTACTGATGTGAATGGAAATGAGACTAGGCAGACAATTCATGAATATAAAGGCAGTGGAGTGCTTATGGGAATGCATAACACTGACGAATCTATAAAGAGCTTTGCACAGTCATGCTTTAAATATGCACTTGATACTAAATTGTCTCTTTGGTTCTCCACGAAGGATACGATTTCAAAAAAATATGATCATACATTTAAGGATATTTTTGCAGAAATATTTGAAAATGAATATAAAAAGAGCTTTGAAGAGGCAGGTATTGAATACTTCTATACCTTGATTGACGATGCTGTTGCTAGAGTTATAAGATCAGAAGGTGGCTTTATTTGGGCTTTAAAAAACTATGACGGCGATGTAATGTCCGACATGATTGCAACAGCCTTTGGCAGCCTTGCAATGATGACTTCGGTTCTAGTGTCTCCTGAGGGTTATTTCGAATATGAAGCAGCCCATGGAACAGTGCAGAGACACTATTATAATCACCTTAAAGGTCTTGAAACTTCAACAAATTCCATGGCTACTCTTTTTGCATGGACTGGTGCCCTTAAGAAAAGAGGAGAGTTAGACGGTATTAATGAGCTAGTTGGTTTTGCGGAGAAGCTTGAGGCAGCGTCTATTAAAACTATCACGGATGGCGTTTTGACAAAGGATTTGGCCATAATATCAGATTTGGAGAATAAGAAGGTTGTGAACACTCAGCAATTCCTAGAAGAAATAGATATAAGAGTTAAAGAATTATTATAATTGAATAAAAAGGAAATACACTTTATTTAATTATATATTTACTAAGAAGGCGGGTTATGATTTTAAATCATAACCCGCCTTTTGTGCACTAAAGATTTTTTATAAAATCATAAATCTGAAAATTCTATTTTAATTCGCTCAATATCAGGTTTTACATTCAAGTGTTCTGGGAGTTTAGTGCATTCATTAATCCCTCTTGTATGTAGCTTCTTATTAAGAAGTCTAACGGTGAATGTACTTCCACCTTCTGGTGAGCTCTCAACACATATACTACCTTTAAGCATTTCAACTAAAGATTTTACAAGGCTGAGCCCAATTCCACTTCCACCACTTCTTGAGGATAAGTCATCATTAACCTGTTTGAAGCGCTTAAATATTGATTTGAGTTTATTTTGAGGTATTCCAATTCCATTATCTTTAACGGAAATAGTGACCCACTTTTTATCTGAAAGAATAGAAACTTCTATAATACCGTTCTCATTTGAGAACTTTATGGCATTAGAAAGAAGGTTAAACATAATACGCTCAATTTTATCTATATCACATGCAATAATTAATTCATCCACATTTGACTTGAAATTCAAGGAGAGACTTTTATTCTCTGCATATTCTGTGATGGATGAAACAATTTCATTTATTTGGGATACGATATCGCAGTTGCAAAGTTCAACTGTTTTATACCCGGTATCAAGCCTGCTAATGTCAATTAGATTGTTTACCAACTTCAAAAGTCTATAACAATTATGTTTTATAACATTTAAACGCCTATTCATAATATCATGACCCATTACAGGAGGGGTGGGATTTTTTAAGGTAAGTTCAGTGAGTTGCACAGTACCTAAAATAACATTAAGTGGAGTTCTTATGTCATGGGAGATATTTAAATAAAATTCACTCTTATTACGTTCAAAAACTAGTGCTTCTTTTAAGCTCTCACTATCGTTAGATAAGGTAGATTCATCAAGCACATCCGAAAAGTCAGTAATAAGTACAAGGAGATACAAAATGTCACCTATAAGAATTGCTTTACCCGCCAGTCCGATATTCCTAGAGAGGTCTTCCTTGAAAATCTTTAACCTAAGAGTTTTTATAGGTGTAGTATCGCTGAAAAAAGCAAGGACCCAATTAGAAAAAAGCTCAAAGTCAGAGTGACTTAAGCATTCCTCGAAAATATCCCTTACATTTTCTGTTTTAGTCGATTGGTTAAAAAAGTCTTGCTCAAGATTATTGGTCAAAAAAACTTTGCCATTTTTATCTAATATTACACAGGGTAGTGGTAGTAATTGAATCATTTTGTTCAAAAATTGGAAATTTTGAGACAAAGTCTGAGTGAGCTGCTCAGTTTGTTTTTTCACGTCATACAGGCTATTATTATTAAGCATTACAAGTGTTCCAGATTGAGAAAGGTTCCTAATCCTCAGTTTGGAACTACCCCCTTTTTCAAAGTTAAATAGGTAGTTTACTTACTAATACCTACAAAATACCTAAAGTTTTACAATTAATATAATAAGGTAAATACAAAAAAGTGTCAATAGCGTTATAAGTGAATGGAAATAGATGTATAATTTTTAAAGAACTTTATTTAGTTAACTAAATGTTATTTTATCACTATTATAGTCATAGTAACAAGATGAAAATATAACAAAAGTAATAGGCTTTGATTGGACATTTCACGACTTTATTTGTACGTTTTAGAGAGGCTTATGTTGTTGTTTTATCTAGCAATTTATGTTAGAATATCTGTATTGCGGGGTGTGGCTCAGCTGGTAGAGCGCGACGTTCGGGACGTTGAGGCCGCAGGTTCAATTCCTGTCACTCCGACCAAAAAGCTCTATAGGTTTGCCTAGGGCTTTTTTTGTATGATTGATTTATTTTTAAGAAGTTTGTATGGGAAATCCCTGTTGCTAAATTTATGTATTTTGGTTATTATATGTGATATATAATTGAGATGGGGATCTTGCATAACTCTCCGAATTTATTTTTCACAACTATATTTTGTGGTTTGAATAACGGGCAGGCATCAATTGAGTATAATTAAAACGTGGCAGATAAGATGTGTGAAAGAAATAAGATTGATATACTTCTCATATCTTGTAGAATAGATTTGTGATTTGAATAAACAAAGGATTTGTAAAAGTAATGTTTAAATAAATAGAATTGCCGATTTTGTGCGGCGGAATGGTGGTTAATACCATATGAATTTTGGATTTATTAGTGATGAAATATTAAATAGTGTGGAGAAGCCTGCCCGATACACTGGAGGAGAATGGAATAGTGTTGTTAAGAAACCAGAAGAAGTTGACATAAGATTTGCATTTTGTTTTCCAGATGTATATGAAGTTGGAAT
>Ga0123336_10000305_pt1 | contig 50739 bp, 44 predicted proteins | sample SSSSmetaG_FD_96466 | JGI IMG/M metagenome (GOLD analysis project Ga0123336, IMG submission 96466) | Glacier valley bacterial and archeal communities from Borup Fiord, Nunavut, Canada, to study Microbial Dark Matter (Phase II) - ​SSSS metaG | ecosystem: Environmental > Aquatic > Freshwater > Ice...
CAGGCAGAATATTATCTAATGCAATGCTTTTAATAAAACTGTTTTTGTCATATTTCTCATCATGGAATTCTTTAATATCTGAAACCAATATAGCTATAAGATTCATGTACTTCTTAGCTTCTTCACCCACTGAGTTAATATACAAAATCAGCTCTAGTCTGCCTTTGATAAATATTTTCTGAAAAGAGACACCCTCCATTATCAGGCAATTATCTCTAACCTGAAGTACCTTTGCAACCAATGTGTTAATTTGTCCCATCTCTTTTTCATCGGTGCTGGCTAGTGTCAAACCAAATTCATCGGTAATACCAAAATCATATTCAATTACATCTTTAACCTGGTTTACAAGGTTTTGAAACAGCTTCATATCTAAGCGTTCCCCTTTCCAAGAAAATCTTTATACTTTATAAAGTATACTACAGGATTCTATATTTGACCATAGAATAACCTTTACTAATTGTAACATTTTATATGATAATTTGTAACTTTTTGTATTACATTGCCCAGATACAACGACAAAAGGAAGAACCAGTCGGTTCTTCCTTTTAAATAACTTATTATTAGTTAATAATAGTCTTCTCAGTTTCTTTATCGAACAGGTGAATCTTATTAGTATCAATAGCAACCTTAATTGTATCGTGTGGTTTAGCTTTTGTTCTTGGATTAACTCTTGCTGTAATATTATATCCTTCAATTGTAAGGTAAAGGAATGTTTCAGCACCAAGCATTTCAGTTACTTCTACATGAGCATCTATAATGCTATCTGGCATTGACTCAAGATAAGCAGGCTCATCATGGATGGCTTCAGGTCTAATACCCATTACTACAGCCTTACCAATATAGTCAGTACCTTCAAGTTTCTTAGCTTTTCCTTCTGGAAGCTTAACATCATGGTTAGGGAATATAAGGTGAATCTCTTCGCCTCTCTTCTCAACAGTAACATTAATCATATTCATTTGTGGGCTTCCTATGAAACCTGCAACAAAAAGATTGTTTGGTCTTTCATAAAGTGATGTAGGAGAATCAACCTGTTGAACAAAACCGTCCTTCATAACAACGATTCTTGTACCCATTGTCAAAGCTTCTGTCTGGTCATGTGTTACATATATAAATGTAGTCTGTAGTTTGTGATGTAATTTGCTGATCTCAGTTCTCATCTGAACTCTGAGCTTAGCATCAAGGTTTGACAAAGGTTCATCAAGTAAGAATACTCTTGGTTCACGAACCATTGCACGTCCGAGAGCAACACGCTGTCTCTGACCACCTGATAAAGCCTTTGGCTTTCTATCAAGCAAATGTTCAATGTCAAGAATCTTAGCAGCTTCAGTAACTCTTCTTTTAATCTCATCCTTTGGAGTCTTTCTTAATTTAAGACCAAAAGCCATGTTATCAAAAACTGTCATATGTGGATATAGTGCATAGTTCTGGAAAACCATCGCGATATCTCTATCCTTTGGAGCAACATCATTCATGAGTTTATCTCCAATATAAAGTTCTCCATCAGATATTTCTTCAAGTCCTGCAATCATTCTAAGTGTAGTTGACTTACCACATCCTGAAGGTCCAACAAGAATTATAAATTCCTTATCTGCAATCTCAAGATTAAAGTCACTAACTGCTGTTACGCCACCATCATATCTCTTATAGATATTTTTTAAATTTAAGTTAGCCATTATCATTACCTCCTAAATATGTTCACACGAAATAGTACATTTAATTTACAATCTAAATATAACATTTAACAGAGGTCTTAAACCAGTACACTTTTTAACAAAATTGATTTTTTCTATTTAGTAACTTTGTACATGTAAAACTAGACAAAGGACTTGCCTAAATATCTATTTATATTTGCTTTTAAGTTCATTTAAAGTCCCAAAGCTGGGTTTTATCAATGCTTTTAAACATTTAGCATTTTGACTGTTATCTCTTCATCTTATATATTTTTTGTGATTTGAATTACAGGCTGTCATCAAATAATTCTATGGAAATTATTATACTGCAGTTATGCAAGACAAACCTGAAGATGAAAGAACTAAATTTGTCTTCCTAAAATATAAAGAGATGGAGCATTATAAGTATATTACTTCAGCTATAAAATAAAAGGATATATCCTTTACAAGGTTTTTATAAAAAAAGCTTCATATATTATATAAAGGTATTGAATTTTTATGCATAATAATGTATAATTATAAAAAGAAGTTAGGAGGGATTTAAAATGATTAATGTTGGAATCGTTGGAGCAACAGGCTATGTGGGGGTTGAGTGCATAAGATTACTATTAAGGCATAAGGAAGTATGTATTAAAATACTTGCATCTCATACCTTTGTAGGTCAAAAAATATCTAAGATATATCCTACTTTAAAAGGGATATTGGATTTAGAATGTGAAGCACTCAATATTGATATCCTTGCAAAAGAATGTGATGTAGTGATAACTGCACTGCCACACGGAGCCTCAATGGAGGTAATACCAGCGCTTTTGGAAAAAGGGGTCAAGGTAATTGATGCAAGTGGTGATTTTAGATATAATGATGCAAAAATATATGAACAATGGTATAAAGTTACACACACTGCACCAGAACTTCTCAAAACTGCAGTTTATGGACTGTGTGAGCTAAATAGAGAGAAAATCAAGAAGACAAACTTTGTAGCGAATCCAGGGTGTTACCCCACTTGTTCAATATTAGGCTTGGCACCCCTCATGGATAGTGATTACATTAATAAGGAAAGTATTATTATAGATTCTGTTTCTGGAGTCTCAGGATCAGGCAGAAAAGCGGACTTAGCCAATACAGTATGTGAGCTGAGCGAGAACTTTAAGCCCTATGGAGTTACCAACCACAGACACACCTCGGAAATCGAACAGGAGCTTTCTCTTTTGGCAGGCACTGAAGTAAAAGTTTCTTTCACTCCACACCTAGCACCTTTTAAAAGAGGAATGTTGTCCACAATATATGTAAACTTAACAAAAGAAACAGATACAGATGAATTAGTTTCCTTATATAAAGAGTTCTACAAAGATGACTTTTTTGTTAGGATACTTGATACAGGTGTAATGCCAGAAGTCAAATTTGTTGCAGGTTCAAATTTTGTTGATATTAACCTTGTGGTTGATAAAAGACTAAACAGGGTCATTATAATGTCCTGTCAGGATAACCTTTGTAAAGGTGCAGCAGGACAAATAGTACAAAATTTAAATCTCATGTGTGGATTTGACGAAAACGAGGCTTTAAACTTTCCTGGAGCCTATCTATAAAAAGCTGGAGGTCATGAAAATGTCTAATACGAATATTACAGAAAGCGTAATGAAAAAAGCAGAAATTCTTATAGAGGCACTTCCTTACATACAAAAGCTGTATGGTAAGACCGTAGTAATAAAATACGGTGGAAATGCCATGATAAATGATGAATTAAAAAACTCGGTTATGGAAGATATAACACTACTAAAATATATCGGGATGAATCCTGTAGTTGTTCATGGAGGAGGTCCTGACATAAATAAAGCCCTTGAACAGTTTAACATTAAAAGTCAGTTTATTAACGGTCTAAGAGTAACAGATGCCAAAACTATGGAAATAGCTCAGATGGTTTTAGTTGGGAAAACCAACAAGGAAATTGTATCACTTCTTAATCAAAAGGGTGGTAAAGCAATTGGTTTCTGCGGCATAGACGGTAACCTTATTGAATGTGAACAGTACAAACCCATGGTTGACGGTGTTGAGACAGATATCGGATATGTTGGCAAGATTAAAAAAATTAATTCAAAAATGTTGGATTTAGTCGCTAGCGATGAATATATACCTGTTATAGCGCCAATTGGTGTTGGGCCAAATGGGGAAAGCTATAATATTAACGCAGACACCGTTGCAGGGGAAGTTGCAGCCGCCTTGAAGGCCGAGAAACTTATGCTCTTAACAGATGTTGAAGGTGTTAAACCGTCAAAAGACTCTGATGAGATTCTTAACGCATTAACTGTGGATGAAGTCCACAAACTTATCGATGACAAAGTTATCAATGGTGGTATGATACCTAAGGTTCTTGGTTGCATTGAAGCGCTGGAAAAGGGTGTCGGACGTACACACATTATAGACGGAAGAATTCCTCATTGCATTCTTCTTGAGATTTTCACATATAAAGGCATTGGGACAATGATAATGAAGGATAAAGTTTTGTACTACAGTAATGAAAAACTATTTTAGGAGGTAATATTATGTTTCTTAATGAAATTATGGAACTAGATGAAAAATATTATATGAATACATTTGGAAAGAGGACACCTGTTGCATTTACACATGGTGAAGGAGTTTACCTTTGGGATACGGAAGGTAAAAAGTATACAGACATGTTCGCAGGTATAGCAGTGAATGCTCTAGGGCACTCTCATCCTGCCCTTGTTGAGGCAATAACTTCTCAGGCAAAGAAGCTTATCCATTGTTCAAATCTGTATTATATTGAGAATCAGTCTATATTGGCTAAGCTAATCGTAGAGAACTCCTGTATAGATAAGGTTTTCTTTGGAAATAGCGGTGCCGAGGCTAATGAAGGCGCTTTAAAGTTAGCTAGGATTTACTTTTATAAGCAGGGTAAAGAAAAGTACGAAGTTATTACTTTAGATAATTCTTTCCACGGCAGAACTTTAGCAACCCTCTCTGCTACTGGCCAAGATAAATATAGGAAACCTTATTCCCCGCTAATGCCAAGCTTTATAAATGTTCCAATGAATGATATTGAAGCTCTCGGGGCTGCAATTAATGATAAAACCTGTGCAATTATGCTTGAATGCATTCAAGGTGAGAGTGGAGTATTCCCTTTAACTAAGGAATATGTAAATGCAGCTAAGGAATTATGTGAGAAGCACGATTTGTTACTTATTTTTGATGAAGTTCAAACTGGCATTGGCAGAACTGGAAAGCTTTTTGGCTACGAATATTTTGACGTTGAGCCTGATATAATAACCCTTGCTAAAGCACTTGCTGGTGGAGTACCTATTGGTGCAGTCTGCGCCAAGGCTCATGTTGCTAAGGCCTTCGAGCCAGGTGACCACGGCTCAACTTTTGGTGGTAATCCTTTGGCATGTGCCGCAGGAATAGCTGTGCTTACTACTATAAAGGAAGAAAAGCTATTAGATAACTCAACCAAAATGGGAGAATACCTTAAGTTTCAGCTTGAGGCTCTTGGAACTAAAAATGGTGAAATTGCAGAGGTCCGTGGGGTTGGCTTAATGGTTGGCATAGGCTTTAAAAAGCCTATTGCAAAGTCAGTAAAGGATAAGCTCTTTGAATTAGGCTTTCTCGTTGGAAATGTTGGAGATTATTCAATGAGACTTTTGCCTCCTTTGATTATAGGCAAAAAAGATTTAGATAGCTTCGTGACTGCACTAGAAGATGCAATCAAAAGCATTTAATTAAGTAGTGCTAATACGAGAAATTAATTCTACAACAAAAGGAGCATTTAAATGAAATCAGTTTTGGTTCTGGAAGATGGTACCTTTTTTCCTGGAGAAGCTTTCGGATATATAGGCGAAACAACTGGTGAAGTTGTTTTTAACACCTGCATGACCGGGTATCAGGAAATCACTACCGATCCTTCATATAACGGGCAGATTGTGACAATGACATATCCCTTAATTGGGAATTATGGTATAAATAATCAAGATAATGAATCCTATAAACCTCATGTTCAAGGGTTCATTGTGAAAGAACTTTGCGATGGTCCAAGCAATTGGAGATGTACTGACCATGGAGAAAAATATTTTCTGGAAAATAAAATTGTGGGATTAAAAGGCATTGATACTAGGGCTCTTACCCAGCACATAAGAAAATTCGGAGCTATGAACGGTATTATTTCAACAGAATGCGGAAATGTAGATATACTTTTAAATAGACTCCATGACAGTCTTAAAATAAAACACAATCTGGTTATGGAGGTTACCACAAGGGAGCCTATACACAAGGTTGGGAGTGGTAAAACCGTTGTTGTTCTTGATTTCGGAGTAAAATACAACATTATACGCTCACTTACAAAGAGGAATTTAAATGTATACATCCTTCCAGCAGATTCTAGCTTTGAACAAATAATGAGCTATAATCCTGATGGTATCCTCCTCTCCAATGGGCCTGGCGACCCTGCTGACCTTGAAACCCTGCACCCAACTATACAGAAACTGTTGGGTGTAAAGCCTATGCTTGGGATCTGCCTTGGACATCAGCTATTAGGAATCGCCTTGGGTGGAAAGACTTATAAGCTCAAGTTTGGGCATCATGGAGGGAATCATCCTGTTAAGGACTTTGTCACAGGAAGATGCTATATTACCTCTCAAAATCATAATTATGCATTAAAAAAAGATTTTAGTGAAGACATAGAAATAACTCATTTAAATGTTAATGATGATACTGTTGAAGGCTTTAGACATAAAACCCTTCCCATCATAAGCGTTCAATACCATCCAGAGGCTGCACCAGGCCCTGAAGACAGCGCATACATCTTTGACGATTTCGTAAAGCTAATGGAGGTCTAACATGCCAATAAATAAAGAAATTAAAAAGGTTCTGGTAATTGGGTCCGGGCCTATTGTTATAGGTCAGGCAGCGGAATTTGACTATTCTGGTACTCAAGCCTGTAAAGCACTTAAAGAAGAAGGTATTGAGGTAGTTTTAGTTAACAGTAACCCTGCTACAATAATGACTGATGCCGGAACTGCAGATAAAATATATATTGAACCAATAACTCTGGAATTTGTTAAAAAGATTATTGAAAAGGAACTCCCTGATGGGATTCTAGCCTCTCTGGGTGGCCAAACAGGTCTCAATATGGCAGTTGAACTTTCAGAGGATGGAATACTGGACAGATTAGGAATAAAACTCCTTGGAACATCCCTTCAGTCTATAAAAAAGGCCGAAGATAGAGAGCTTTTCAAAGAAACCATGCAAAGTATCGATGAAAAAGTAGCTCATAGCAAGATTGTCACAACCCTTGAGGATGGAGTTGCTTTTGTTGAAGAAACAGGCTTCCCTATTATCATCAGGCCTGCATATACCCTTGGAGGTTCCGGTGGTGGCATCGCAAATGATATGGAAGAATTTAAATATATTTGCGGCAAAGGTATTAAGCTCAGTATGATAAACCAGGTTCTCCTGGAAAAGAGTGTTGCTGGGTGGAAGGAAATTGAGTATGAGGTTATGCGTGATAACGCCAACAACTGCATTATAGTTTGTAACATGGAAAACTTCGACCCAGTTGGTGTACACACAGGAGATAGCATTGTTGTAGCTCCAAGCCAGACTCTATCTGATGTAGAGTATCAAATGCTTAGAACTGCTTCTATAAAAATAATCCGCGCTTTAGATATAAAAGGTGGATGTAATATACAGTATGCTTTAAACCCAGATAGCTTTGAGTATGTAGTTATCGAGGTAAATCCAAGGGTTAGCCGTTCAAGTGCCCTGGCTTCAAAGGCCACAGGCTACCCTATTGCGAGAATGGCGGCTAAGATTGCTCTGGGACTAAACCTTGATGAAATAAAAAATCCCGTTACAGGAAATACGTCAGCATGTTTTGAGCCTTCCCTTGACTATATTGTAACTAAAATACCAAGATGGCCCTTTGACAAGTTTGCTTCCGCAGATAGAAGTCTGGGAACTCAGATGAAGGCCACTGGTGAGGTAATGGCTATAGGCAGAACCTTTGAAGAGTCCTTGCTTAAGGCTATTGACTCACTTGATGTAAAATTAAACTATCAGTTGGGTTTGAGCCTTTTTGAGAATAAGTCACTAGATGAGCTCTATAAATACATCAATGTTCCTAATGATCAAAGGATATTTGCTATTTGCAAGGCCTTACAAAAAGGCATGACAGTTGATGAAATAGTGAAGATTACAAAGATAGATGTGTTTTTCATTCATAAGCTTAATAATATTGTTGAATTAGCTGAAGAGATTTTAAACTCTGGAATCGCATGGTTGGATTACGATTTGTATTCTCGTGCTAAAAAAATAGGTTTTGGGGATTCTTATATTGCTAACCTTGCCAATGTACCTCTGGAAACAATAATGGAGTTACGTAAGAAATATCCTATATCCCCTGTTTATAAGCTGGTTGATACCTGTGCAGGTGAGTTTGAAGCAGTAACCCCTTATTACTATTCAACCTATGAGGCAAAAGACGAAGTTGAAGTTTCCAATAATAGAAAAGTATTAGTTATAGGCTCTGGCCCAATAAGAATTGGTCAGGGTATAGAGTTTGACTACTGCAGCGTACACTCAGCAAAAACCTTAAAGGAGCTGTCAATAGAGTCAATCATTGTAAACAACAACCCTGAAACTGTAAGTACGGATTTTGACACCTCAGATAAGCTTTATTTTGAGCCACTTACTAAAGAATGTCTTTTGGATATTATAGAAAAGGAAAAAATAGAAGGCATTATAGTTCAGTTTGGAGGACAGACAGCAATAAATCTTGCTTCAACTCTTGAAATGGAGGGTGTTAAAATACTAGGCACCTCAGTAGAGAGTATCGATGTAGCAGAAGACAGAGATAGATTTTTAAGACTCTTAAATGAGCTAGGAATACCAATCCCACCTGGAAATACAGCATTTTGCATTGAAGATGCAATGGTCATTGCCAAGGAAATAGGATATCCTGTTTTAGTTCGTCCATCGTATGTTCTTGGTGGTCGTGCAATGGAAGTAGTTCATAATGATAAAACCCTTGTAGAATACATGGCACAAGCTGTTGACCTATCAAGCAAACATCCAGTATTAATAGATAAATATATTAACGGAAAAGAGATTGAGGTTGACGGTATCTGCGACGGAATAAATGTACTGATTCCTGGGATAATGGAGCATATTGAAAGAGCAGGAGTTCACTCAGGTGACAGCATAGCAGTATATCCTCCAATTAGTATTTCTCAAAAAGTAAAGGATACTATTGTAAATTATACTCAAAGATTGGCTAAGGCTCTTAAGGTCATTGGGTTATTTAATATTCAGTTCGTAGTGGATAAGGATGAAAGAGTTTACGTTATAGAGGTTAATCCGAGAGCAAGCCGTACAGTACCTGTATTGAGCAAGATAACTGGCGTACCAATGGTGAATGTAGCCACAAAGCTAATTATGGGTAAGACTCTAAAAGAACTAGGTTATGCGGACGGCCTTTATAAAGAATCTTCCTTTTTTGCAGTTAAAGCCCCTGTCTTCTCTTTCTCCAAGCTGGCCACTGTAGATACCTTCTTAGGACCTGAGATGAAATCAACAGGTGAAGTTATGGGCGTGGACAAAGACTTCCTCAACGCCTTGTATAAGGCCTTCGTAGCCTCTGGTATTAAAATTCCAGAGGGTGGCAATGTTCTATTATCTGTTGCAGACAGAGACAAGGACGAAGCCCTAACATTAGCCTCTAAGCTAAAAGAGCTGGGTTTTGAATTAATGGCAACAGAAGGAACTTATAAACATTTGGTTAATGCAGGCTTTAGCGCTGAGCTTGTATCATTTGACAAGGTTCAGGACTATGTTACAACTGATAAAATTTCCCTGATTATAAATACCCCAACAAGAGGAAAGATTCCAGCAAGGGATGGTTTTAAGCTAAGAAGAACTGCGATAGAATACAATATTCCCTGCATTACTTCATTAGACACAACAAATGCAATGTTGTCAGTCCTAGGGCGCATTATTACAGGAGCAAAAGTAGATATTTATTCTCTTGATGAATACTCTAAGTATTAATTTGCGATTGAAAAGCTAATAATTCAGTACTTCCATAGGTCTGATAAGACCGTACCGAGCAAAGCGAGGGGCATGGAAATTCTGAATTATTTATAGCTTTTCTGAAGCAAATTAATACGACCAATTAAGATTAAAAAGCTGCACTGTATAAATATCTAATTTCTCGTATTAGCACTATTTAATTCATACTATATCCCTAAGTAAATTCGAGGAGGTTACCCTATGAAGCATTTATTAAGCCTGCACGATATATCAGTTAAAGAAGTAGAAGAATTACTCAAACTTTCGATTAAGTTAAAGAAAGAGTTGAAGGAAGGAATTCCACATCCGTTATTAAAAGGAAAGACTCTGGGCATGATTTTCTCAAAGTCATCAACAAGGACAAGAGTTTCCTTTGAAGTGGGCATGTATCAGTTAGGTGGGCACCCTCTCTTTCTTAGTTCTAACGATATTCAGCTTGGCAGAGGCGAATCCATATACGATACTGCCCAAGTACTGTCAAGGTATCTTGACGGAATAATGATAAGGACCTTCAAGCAAAGTGATGTTGAAGATTTAGCAAAATTCGGTACTATCCCTGTTATAAACGGGCTTACTGACCTTTATCACCCATGTCAGATATTAGCCGACCTACTAACTGTTTATGAGTACAAAGGTACGCTTAAGGGGCTTAAAATGGCTTATGTAGGCGATGGAAACAATGTAACACATTCACTGCTACATGGCTGTGCAAAGGTAGGCATGGACATAGCAGTAGCCACTCCTAAGGAATATCAGTGTCTTGGAGAGGTGGTAGAAGAGGCAAAATTTGATGCTAAGGAAACCGGAGCAAAAATAATAATTACAAATGACCCAATTGAGGCAATCAAAGATGCCGACATAATATACACAGATACATGGGTAAGCATGGGCCAGGAAGCTGAGAAAGAGCAGAAAATCAAGGAGTTCTCAGGGTATCAAGTCAACGAGGCCCTCGTATCCCATGCACATTCCGATTACATGTTCCTTCATTGTTTGCCTGCTTACAGGGGTTATGAGGTAACTGAAGGAGTTATTGACGGGAAGAATTCTGCTATTTTTGACGAAGCCGAGAACAGGCTACATGCCCAAAAAGCAGTAATGGTAACCCTATTAGGTTAGGAGTAATGTAATGAGTTTTGAAATGGAAAAGAGCGCTAAAAAACCTAAAGTATCCATTATACCTGCTTCGATTAACCATGCTCCATATATTTTTAATATAACTCGAGAAGCCTTTAAGCAGTATATTGAAGAAGCAAAAATTCCTGGTTCTATTGATGCCTTAACTGAATCTCTGGAGGATATAGTCAAGGACATTAATGAAAAAGTGGTTTTTATAGCTGAGGTTGATGGTGTGCCGTCAGGAAGCATAAGAATCACAGTTAAGTCTGATAACACAGCTTATATTAGCAGATTCGGAACACTCTACAAGTACCAAAGTATGGGCATTGGTAGAGCGCTCATGGAGGAAGCCATTAGATTTGTAATGCAAAATGGTATTCAGAGCATCAGCCTTCATACTGCGGCTAATAGCAATCTAGTTGGCTTTTATAATCAATTTGGTTTCACAATAACAGAAATAACTTACGATAGGGGCTATCCAAGAGCACTAATGAAAAGGGAGCATTGATTTCACATCAATGCTCCCTCTTTGGTTTAATTTTATTTAATAGCAGTAAAAGCTCTGAATGTCATCTAAATCAACCCCAAAATAAACCCATCTATATCCAATCCAACGCCATCCAGCAACTGACCTTCTTCCAACAAAAGTTAGCCAAGCCCAGAAGCTTCTACCATTTTCAAGCCAGATAAATACAAATCTAAATCTGCAAGGTCTTATTGCTCCTGTATCAATCTTGTAAATAGATGGTCCACCTATACCTAAGCCTCCTACACCTGCAGTTGCCTGCATAGGCTTAATTGAAGGTGGAGGTCCACTTGGTGGACCACTTTGCGAGCCAAACTGAGCTTGCCCTCCTTGGCCAAATGGCGGTTGTCCGAAAGGTGGTCCAAACTGTTGCTGTCCAAAGGGTTGCCCAAAAGGCGGTCCAAACTGTTGCTGCTGGCCAAAGGAAGGCATCATGCCTCCACCAAATGGTCCGTTATTATCATTTTCATCTGGTCTATACTGTCCATAGTCACTGTAATCAAAGTAATCATACATACAAATCAACTCCATCACTTTTGTAGGTTTGAAAAGGTAGTCTATTAATTTTTACTACCTTTCCTTCGCCTATCTTATTAACATAATATGCCTGAATGCAGTTTTATGTTAAATACAAAAAGATGTCTGTTTAATGATTCGTATCAAAATCAATTTTTCATTTATTTAGGTTATTATTTAGGCTAAAGCATCAACTTCATCTTCAGGCTCTTCTATAATTACTACTGAAGCAATTATGCTTAATACCAGAATAGAGAATATTATTACTACTGACATTAAAATTGATATCTCAAAATCAATCATAAGCAGTGCTAGCTTAACACCCGTAAACGTAAGTATTACCCCAACACCATATTTAACAAATCTAAATGCAGTATGAAGTTTCTCAAGAACAAAATACAAATTTCTTAGACCTATAATAGCGAATAAATTTGAAGTATATACTATAAATGGGTCAGTTGTAATTGAAAAAATTGCAGGGATTGAGTCAATGGCAAATAGTATATCTGAACCTTCTATTATAATCAATATTGCAAATAAAGGCGTTGCATATAGAACTTTTTTTATACGAACAAAAAATCTGTCTCCATGTAATTCATTCGTTATAGGCATGAATTTACCCAGTACTTTGATTACCTTACTATCCTTATAATTGGCTGCTGCTTCTTCATCCTCTTTTTTGACTATCATCTTAATTCCACTGATCATAAGAATGAATCCAAATACATAGAGAACCCAATGGAATTTGTTTACAATAGTGACGCCGAGTAAAATAAAAATAAGTCTTAATACTACGGCCCCTACTATTCCCCAGTGCAAAACTCTCCACTGCTCTTTTTCCTTTATTCCGAAGGCTGTAAATACCATAATAAATAGAAATAAATTGTCCAAACTAAGACTTTGTTCAATAATGTAGCCACCAAAAAACTCCATTGCTTTCTGTGAACCCATAAAGAAATAGATTCCAGCATTAAAAAGTAGAGCTAGTCCTACACATACGCCAAACCATGTAAGCGCTTTCTTTGTACTCATAAAGTTGTTCCTCCTGTTGTTTAAAATTTAGAAAATAAATTAGAAAAATTAATAGGGGCTGATACAAAATGAAAAATTTGTACAAACAACTTCTGAGGAATATAACGATCTAAGAAGCTTATTTTGAACATAAATATACATAATGAAAAGCTGCAATAGTTCTCCCAAAAACAAAGAAAGACTTTTAACATAACCTAATAAAGGTTATGTTAAAAGTCTCGTTACCTATTAAGGATACAAAGCCAGGCGAATATAAACACCGGCACTGTTGACTTTGTATTTCAAACTACTCCCTCTTAACGTTAATATGTTAATATAAAATTACCCCTTCTGTCAATATGGCATTATCAACAAACTTTTTGCGGGACACTGGGACGAGGTACCTGTCCCACTACATATCAATACCTGCTGCTCTAATTAGAAAAATAGCATTTCGTGTAGTTGAGACACCCTTTTTCAATTTATAATCAAAGTTAATTCGGGCTTCATTATAACTCTCTTCAAAGTGATAATTTAGGATTTCTCCATTACTTTCTTTTTCTAATACATCCAATTCCAGATCATGCGTTGAAACCATCCCGGAAGCTCCATTTTTATTTAAATTATGGATAATTGTTTTAGCGGCAGTATGGCGATCTGCGGAATTTGTTCCCTTGAATATTTCATCTAGCAAAAAGAAAACCTTTTGACCTTCTTTAACTTGGTCAATAATCATCTTTATGCGGATTATTTCACAGTAGAAGCTGGATATGTTTTTTTGCAGGTCATCTGCGACCCGCATACAGGTGCATAGCTTCATACACTGACATGAAAACTCATTAGCATATACAGGAGCTCCAATATATGCATGAATCAAGTTTATCCCTATTGTACGGAGGAAGGTACTTTTGCCAGACATATTAGAACCTGTTATAAGGGCTATGGGATTAGTATTATTAAATTGGATACTGTTAGTGACACTTTTACGCCCAAGCAAAGGGTGCCCAACCTCTTTAGCATTAATAATGGTATGGGATGAAGATTCTTCAAAAGAAGGAGTCGCCCAATCTGGATGGTCAAACTTGATTAATGAAATACTGGATAAAGACTCAAAAGCTCCTATAATTTCAAACCAATCTTTCAAGTATTCACCTGACTTCTCTTTCCATTTCTCTAATGAAACACAACATTGGTAATCCCACAATAAAGCCAAGTTAAAAAGGAAATATAACATATTATTGCGGTTAGAAACACTTGAAGCAATTGTAGATAGGGTCTTTATTTGCTTTGATGGTAATACATTCTGAACGTTAAACATTTTCTGTCTAAGGCTTTTTAGCAGCATTGAACTATGCTTATGTTTTTCCAAAATAGTAAGAACTCCATCTAATTTTTTCAAGCTCTTGTTAGATCTATAAATAGAGAGCAAATATTGACTTCGTCTTCTTTTATCAATTGATAATAATACCCATTGGATAAATAATAATAAAAATGGTATAAAAATAGGTATTATGTTTAAAATTGGTCCTAAGAATATAGATATTAAGGTGATTACGGGCAAAGTACGAATTAGAGCAACAACCCAAGTTTTTCGGTAGAAAGGCTGGGCAATCTGTGCCCAGTTTACCAATTCATTGAATTTTTCTTCGTTGGCATTTAACTTCGAAGTCTCTAACCTTAATCTCTGTCTAAAGTTAACTTTCTTTGACAGTTCTTGAATGGCATCCTGTTTTGCAATAATTTCCGTACTATCTTCATCTGGGAAAAGTAATGTCTTAGCTAATGCTCTCCTTCCCCAAGGGGTCCCACACATATTTATCCATTGAAATAAAGAATCCTTACCGATTATATCTAGATCGGAAGCATAGGGGTGATCTGGCTCATTTAAATCCTCTCCATTATCTTTAAAGTTCCTCCACTCACCATTAAATCTTTTTAATGCATTGGAATTAATATTTGCCAGCATATTTGTATTGGTTTTATAATCTATAATTTGCGTATGCTTTTTATCCAAATAAAAATAGCCAACAAAAATAGCAACTATAAGGGCTAAGCAGATAATAAATAATCCTGCATTATATAAAACAATGGCCAGTATAATTGCCGTAATAATTAAAATAAATTTTGCATATATTACAGGGCGAATTTGTTTATTAGCCTCTTTTGATAGCCTATTATATTTTTCTGCTCGTTTTTGATATTTATTCTCCATTTTTCATATGCTCCTTAAATTCCGTTAGTGAATTAGTTGATATTTCATTGATAAAGTATTGCCATAAAAAGGGTAGTCTCCTTCGTTTACAACGGGACAGGGGGACAGGTACCTTGTCCCCCTGTCCCACGCTCAAGAAACAAAAAAGACGGCTCTTGTGAACCGTCTTTTCAAGTTTATAAATTATATTTTTGAATCACATTTTTCTTTTGTACAAAGGTGGCATGCCACAAAATGATTGGGCTTTACTTCCTGGAACTCTGGTACCTTCTCTGCACATAGGCCAAAGGCTTTTGGACATCTTGTCCTGAAAACACAACCGCTTGGTGGGTTAACAGGGTTAGGAACATCCCCTTGTAGAACTATTCTCTGCCTAGTTTTCTCAATCTCAGGGTCAGGAATAGGAATTGCAGAAAGTAACGCTTGTGTATATGGATGCAGCGGGTTCTCATAAATCTCAAAGCTATCCGCAAGCTCCATAGAATTACCCAAATACATTACCACAACTCTATCAGATATATATTTAACCATATTAAGGTCATGTGCAATAAACAAATAAGTTAATCCAAGTTTCTTCTGAAGATTCCTCAAAAGATTTACTATCTGCGCCTGTATTGATACGTCAAGAGCCGATATAGGCTCATCACACACAATAAACTTTGGCTCTATTGCTAAAGCTCTCGCGATACCTACACGCTGTCTCTGTCCACCACTGAATTCATGTGGGAATCTGCTTGCGTGTTCACGATTAAGCCCAACTAACTCAAGGAGGTCATATATTCTTTGCTGTCTTGCATCACCTGTGTAAAGGTTATGAATATCAAGTCCCTCTCCAATAATGTTTCCAACTGTCATCCTTGGATTAAGTGATGCGTAAGGGTCCTGGAATATCATTTGAGCATCCTTTGAAAAGCCTAAAATCTCTTTCCCTTTGAGCTTTGTAATATCCTTACCTTCAAAGTCAATCTCACCTTCAGTGGCATTATATATTCTAATAAGTGTCCTTCCAAGAGTCGACTTCCCACATCCGCTCTCTCCAACAAGTCCTAAGGTCTCACCTCTATAAATATCAAGGTTAATGCCATTAACTGCTTTCAAAATTTGACCATGTCCTATATCAAAATGTTTTTTAACATTTCTAAGCTTCACTAGTACTTCTTTATTTGCCATTTACTCTATCCTCCTTTTCCATAAAGCGCCCAGATTTAGGAGCCTCAGGATGTAGCAACCAGCATGCACTCTCATGTCCGTCATCAGCCTTAAAATACTCAGGTTGCTGTTCTTTGCAAATATTCATACAATATTTGCATCTGTCAGCAAACCCACATCCAACAGGCGGAGCAAGCAAATCTGGTGGTGTACCTTCAATAGGAGTAAGTTCTTCATCTTTATTCAAATCTATTCTAGGAATTGACTCCATAAGCCCCCAGGTATAAGGATGACTTGGGTTCTTAAAAATCTCCTCTAATGTACCACTCTCAACTATTTTACCAGCATACATAACTACAACCTTCTGCGCTATGTCTGCAACAACTCCAAGATCATGAGTAATAATGATAATCGAAGTATTTGTCTTTTTTTGAATATCCTTCATAAGATCAATAATCTGTGCCTGGATAGTAACATCTAAGGCAGTTGTAGGTTCATCTGCAATCAAAAGCTTTGGCGAACAAGCCAGTGCCAATGCAATCATTGCTCTCTGCCTCATCCCACCTGAGAACTCATGTGGATACTGTTTTGCTCTCCTAGGAGCATTAGGTATCTGAACAAGTTCCAACATTTCAATTGACTTCATTAACGCATCATTCTTACTCATCTTCTGATGCTTTATCAGAGTTTCACTAATTTGTCTTCCAACAGTCATAGTTGGATTTAGGGAAGTCATTGGATCTTGGAATATCATACTTACCAAAGAACCTCTAATCTTCTCCATTTCCTTCATACTGCGGCTTACTATATCTATATCATCTAAAACTATTGTTCCATTTTTTATTCTTGCAGGAGGCATTGGATTTAGCTTCATTATGGTCTGAGCTGTAACACTTTTACCACTACCTGATTCACCAACAATGGCTAGAACCTCACCTTCGTGAACATCAAAAGATACTCCACGAACTGCCTTAACCTCACCTGCATAAGTGTCGAAAGACACTTCTAAATCTTTAACTGTGAGAATCTTTTTCATTTTACACCCCTACTTTCTAAGCTTTGGATCAAGTGCATCTCTTAATGCATCACCCAAAATATTTAACGCCAGCATAGTAAGACATATGAAGGCAGCAGGTATGAACAAAACATGAGGAAACTGCTGAAAGGCAGCAACTCCATCGCTGGACAAAGAGCCCCAACTTGCTATAGGAAGCCTTACGCCCAAGCCAATATAACTCAAAAATGATTCAGAGAATATTGCACTTGGAATGTTTAACGTCATTCTAACTATAACTACTCCTAAAGAATTAGGAAGAAGATGCTTTAGAATAATTCTAGGTGCATTTGCGCCTAAAACCTTTGCAGCTAAAACAAACTCCTGCTCTTTTAACTGCATAATCTGTCCACGAACTAGTCTTGCCATACCAGTCCAGCCGGTTATAGAAAGTGCTACTACTATAGTTAAAACACCTGGGCTAAAAACCATTGTTAGCAGTATTACTACCATTAGATATGGAATACCTATTAATATATCAACAATTCTCATAAGAAAATTGTCAATTTTCCCGCCATAATAACCTGCAATACCACCAACTATAACGCCAATTATAAAATCAACAAAAGCTGCTGCGAAACCGATAAACAAAGAAATTCTTGCGCCATACCATACCCTAACCCAGAGGTCTCTTCCAAGCTCATCTGTACCAAAAATATAGCCACCTGTAAACGGTTTCAAATAGGTGCTCATAAGATCCTGTTCCGACATAGAACGTTTCGTAAACAAAGGTATTAAAATAGCGCCTAAAATAATTAACATCATATATATCAACGATGCAACTGCAACCTTATTCTTCTTAAATCGTCTTGCTGCATCCTGCCAATAGGTCATACTTGGTCTGAGTATTTTCTGTGCAGACTTTAAATCAGTTCCAACTTTCTCAAATGCATTTACTTTAAGTTCCATTTTATCACCCCTTACCCTTAGCCAGTCTGATTCTTGGGTCAATAAAACCATACGCAATATCTACTAGCATATTAGCCAATATCAAGAAAGCCCCATAGAAAAGCGTAAGACCTGAAATCATAGTATAGTCAGACGCCTGTACACTCATGATAAAATACTGACCTAATCCTGGTATGTTAAATATCTTTTCTACAACAAATGCACCAGTGAGAATACCTGCTGCCAAAGGCCCCAGAACTGTAACCACAGGCAAAATTGCATTTCTAATAGCATGTCTCCATATTATTACCTTTTGGCTCAAGCCTTTTGACCTTGCTGTTTTAATGTAATCTTGATTTACTACATCAAGCATACTAGCTCGCATAAGACGCGCAATAGTTGCCAAAGAACTTAATCCTAATGCAAAAGATGGCAGGATCTTACTCCATTCATTCTTCCAACCGCCTATTGGGATTAAATGTATTCCAAAAAACTGTTGTAACTTAAGCGCAACAAAATATTGAATAACTGAACCCATTATAAAGCTCGGAACAGATACCCCTATAACTGCTATTACTATTGCTGTTGTATCCCATGTTTTTCCATGATTCACACCAGCAACTACACCTAAAAGTATACCTGCAATAATTGCAAAAATTAGAGCTCTCATACCCAAATCGAAGGAATATGGAAAAGCTTGTCCAATAATGTCATTAACCGTTCTATTTCTGTAAGCCATTGACGAACCAAAGTCTCCATGTAATACATTACCTATATAAATCAAAAATTGATTAAATACTGGTTTATCAAGTCCATATTTTGCAACTAAGACTTCTTTAATATTATCTGGAACTGCCTTTTCACCAAGGAAAGGATCTCCTGGGAGCAGTCGCATCAAGAAAAATGTAAGAGTTATTAAAACGAACAATGTCAAAATGGAATATCCAATTCTTTTCAATATATATCTTAACAAATTGCCTTCCCCCCCTTAAAAATCTGTAAATCACTTCTGACCTAAAAATAGCTAATTAGTTTAGCCGACGTCTATCAATCTCTATTTTTTATATGTCTATATATTTATAAATCTTTAACTTTGGATAAGATAAGGAATCTTAGCAACTCCATTAAAGCAAAAAAAGCATACCAAAATCATTGCCAAAGTTGTATTTTGCCTATCCACTATTATATCCTATTAAAATGGTATAGTATATAATAACTATATGGTTAAAGAGCTTTTATTTTCCATGCCATGTAAAACATACACAAGGGTATATGACAAACACATATACCCTTGCCTGATAATTAATTAAATTTTTTCCAAACTTACTTTGTTAAAGAAGCCCAGTATAAATCAATATCCTGACCAAACTGTCTTACTACACCCTGAAGTTTAGGATTTGAAGTATAATCGATATATCTCCAATAAACAGGAGTTATAGGCATATCCTCCATAAGTTTCTTTTCCATTGACTTCAATGTGTCCATTCTCTTATTAACATCCTTTTCGTTCTGAGCAGCTTTAAGAAGTTTATCATAATCTGCATTTGAATAGGAAGTATGGTTGTTACCGTTACCAGTTTCAAACATATCAAGGAAGGAAATAGGATCGTTATAGTCTGCACTCCATCCAGCCATTACAACTGAGAAATCCTTATTTGTCATTCTTTCAAGTCTTGCTTTGAAAGGCATATTTGAAATTGTAACTTCTAATCCAAGATTCTTTCTCCACATCTCCTGGAATGCCTGAGTATCTCTCTTTGCTGTATCTGTATCATCAGCAATCATTTCGATCTTAGGAGCCTTATCAAGACCAAGTTCTTTCAATCCTTTTGCAAAAAGATCCTTAGCTGTTGTTACATCGTTATCTTTTACAAGAGCTCCAACTTCCTTGCTAAATGCCTCTTTTTGTCCAAATATGACAGGGTTAGTGAAACTTGTTGCAGGAACTGACTTGTTCTTCAATACATTCTTTGTAAATGAAGTTCTGTCAATAGCTGCTGACAATGCTTTTCTGATATTAACGTTAGACATTACTTTGTCTTTAAGGTTGAATTCCATGTACCATGAAGAACCGTCTGGGAAGCTAGTTACCTTACCCCCTGCAGCCTCAACCTGTGGCACCTGTGTACCACTCAACGCATTAACCATGTCAAGTTCACCAGCATTGAATGAGTTAAGCTGAGTATTTGAATCCTTAATCATATTCATCTTGATTTCATCAAGTTTGATTTCTTTTGCATTCCAGTAGTTAGTATTCTTAACAAGAATAAGACTGTCGTCATGCTTCCATTCCTTAATCATCCAAGGACCATTGTAAAGCATATTAGCTGCTTCTGCACCATACTTCTTTCCGCCATCCTGTTTCTCATAAAAATCTTTCTTAACAGGCAAGAAGGAATGGAATGCCAAAAGGTCAAGTAAGAAAGGAGCTGGCTTTGCAAGTGTAATCTCCAATTTCTTAGGGTCAAGAGCCTTTACTCCAAGATCCTCTTCCTTTGCTGTACCTTTGTTAAACTCCTCACCGTTCTTAATGTAGTAACCTAAGTATGCATACTCAGCTGCAACATCTTTCTTAAGTAACTGTGTAATACCGAATTTAAAGTCATCAGCAGTAATGGCTGAACCGTCGGACCATTTTGCATCTCTTAAGGTAAATGTCCATTTTAATCCGTCAGAAGAAGTTTCCCATTTTTCTGCAATTGCTGGAATTGGTTTGCCATCTTTTCCAAGTCTTGTGAGGCCTTCAAATACATGTCTCTGAACGTTACCAGAAGTACTGTCAGTAGTAAGTATTGAGTTCATTTGTGGAGGCTCAGATTTAAGATTTATAGACACCTTTCCACCAGCAGCTGGTGCTGTAGTTGCCTGTGCAGTACTGCCATCTTTAGTTGTTTTGGTTCCACAGCCTGTAATAAGTATTGACATAGCCAATATAACGCTGGTGGTAACCGCAAGAATTCTCTTTTTCATTGTAAAACCTCCTATTATTTTTTTAGCTTAATGGTAACACTCTCTAAATTTATCCTATATTCCCAATATCAAAACATATTTCTTCTCATATCAAATCTCATATGGTCTTTCCATATTATGTCTACTTAACTATGTCTATATATATTTTACTAATACTCGTACCGAAATACAAGCATTTTAAATATTAAAGTCAATCATCCTTCAGTTTTATTAACGTAGAATGCCCATAATATTGGTTTTGTGTTATCTTTTGCACAATGAAGGCTAACTACTTTCACTTCGCCATCCAAATCGTCTCTTTGCAAAATAGAACAAGGGTAATACATTTATGTTATTACTACTTTACATAAAAAGAGAAGTCTATAGTAAAAATGCGCATTATTCTATTTGCATAAGACTTCACACATATATACTTTGTATATAGATGTAAATTATACATATAAATAACAAAAAACATATATATGATATATATGTTTTTTGTTATTTATATACTATTAAATTAGAAAAAGTAATGCATAATATTATAATTGAAAAGCTAATAATTCAGAAGTTCAATAACCTTATTGGTCATTTCCACTGTTGAAACCTTTTTACATCCCTCAACAAAAATATCAGGGGTTCTATAGCCGGCTTCAAGTGTCTTATTAACTGCATTCTCTATGCTATCAGCCTCATTAGGTAATCCAAAAGAATACCTGAACATCATAGCTACTGATAGAATAGTTGCAAGTGGATTAGCAATGTTCTGCCCAGCAATGTCCGGTGCCGAACCATGGACAGGCTCATAAAGGCCTACCCCACCATCCCCAAGGCTTGCTGAAGGCAGCATTCCTATTGAGCCTGTGATAATTGAAGCTTCATCAGAGAGTATATCTCCAAAGATATTGGAGGTTAAAATAACATCAAAATATCCAGGATTTTTAACCAGTTGCATTGCAGCATTGTCAACGTACATGTGTGAAACTTCTACCTCAGGGTAATCCTTGGCTACTTCAAGTACAACAGATCTCCACAGCCTTGAGCTCTCCAAAACATTGGCCTTGTCTACAGATACTAATCTCTTGCCTCTCTTCATGGCAGAGTCAAAACCTATCTTGGCAATCCTTTTAACTTCACTTACGCTATATACTTCAGTGTCATAAGCACATTCACCTAGAGTTTCGTCAATGTACCTTCCTTTTTTGCCAAAGTACATACCTCCAGTCAATTCCCTTACAACCAGAATATCCAATCCACCCTCAATAATTCTAGGTGCAAGTGGTGATGCATCCTTTAAGCTTTTATACACAATAGCAGGTCTTAAGTTTGCATATAATCTAAGAGCTTTTCTGATGCCAAGAAGGCCAACCTCGGGTCTTGTACCTGTCCCAAGGTTATCCCATTGGGGGCCACCTACAGCGCCTAACATTACTGCATCGGCTGCCTTACAAAGTTCCACTGTAGCTTCTGGCAAAGGGTCCCCCGTAGCATCTATTGCAATTCCGCCAATAAGCCCTTCCTTCAATTCAAAGGTATGTCCATACTTTTTGCCTACATGCTGAAGTACTTTAACCGCCTCACGAGTTACCTCAACACCAATTCCGTCTCCAGGGAGCACTGCTATTTTAAATAGTCCCATTATTTTACCTCCCTGTTCTTTTTAATATATTCAACTAAACCATTAGCCTGAATTATTTCCTGAATGAATTGAGGGAAAGCAACAGCCTGGTATTCCTTTCCAGAAGTTATATTGTTAATGATTCCCGTCTCAAAATCAACAGAAACTTCATCCCCCTCCTTTATTTCCTCAGAAGCTTCTTTGGATTCAAGGATTGGTAAGCCTATATTGATTGAATTTCTATAAAAGATCCTAGCAAAGCTTTCCGCAATTATACATGAAACGCCTGCCACTTTAATTGCAAGTGGTGCATGCTCTCTAGAGGAACCACATCCAAAGTTTCTTCCTCCAACCATAATACTGCCAGAAACTACTCTCTTTGCAAAGGTTGCATCAATATCTTCCATGCAGTGAAGAGCAAGCTCCTTTGGATCAGATGTATTTAGATATCTGGCAGGAATTATTACATCTGTATCGACATTATCCCCATATTTGTAAACATTACCTTGTTCTTTCATTTATAACCCCTCCTCTACTTCATCTGGTCCTGCAATACGTCCTAAAATTGCAGACGCTGCGGCTATTGCTGGGCTTGCAAGATATACTTCACTCTCAGTATGACCCATTCTGCCTACAAAGTTTCTATTAGTTGTTGAAACACATCTCTCGCCCTTTGCTAAAATACCCATATGTCCTCCAAGACAAGGTCCGCAAGTCGGTGTGCTTACTGCCGCTCCAGCATCGATGAAAATGTCAAAAAGCCCTTCTTGCATACACTCCTGCCAGATCTTCTGAGTAGCTGGTATAACTATACATCTTACATCAGGATGAACCGTATGACCTTTCAAAATTTCAGCAGCCGTTCTCATGTCCTCCATCCTACCATTAGTGCATGATCCTATGACAACCTGATGAATAGGCATATTTCCTACATTGTCAATTGTCCTTGTATTCTCTGGAAGATGAGGAAATGCTACTGTTGACTTTATCTCATTGAGGTCAATGATATATTCCTTAACGTACTCGGCATCCTTATCAGCTTCAAAAACATCGTATGGCTTCACTGAATGGTTTTTAACATATTCAAGTGTTTTTTCATCTACAGGAAAAATGCCATTTTTAGCCCCTGCTTCAATAGCCATATTACATATTGTGAACCTATCATCCATTGATAGATTATTAACTCCCTCACCTACAAATTCCATGGATTTGTATAATGCACCATCAACACCAATCATTCCAATAATGTGAAGGATAACGTCCTTTCCGCAAACCCACTTCCTTGGCTTCCCACGAAGTGTAAACTTTATAGCCTCGGGGACCTTCATCCAAGCCTCTCCTGTAGCCATTCCAGCTGCCATATCCGTGCTACCTACACCAGTTGAAAAAGCTCCTAATGAACCATAGGTACACGTATGCGAGTCCGCTCCAATTATCACATCACCTGGCACTGCAAGGCCTTTCTCAGGTATAAGTGCATGTTCAACTCCCATTCTCCCGACCTCAAAGAAATGGACAATACCCATCTTTTTACAAAACTCTCTGACTTTTTTTACCTGCTCCGCAGATTTTATATCCTTATTAGGGGTAAAATGATCTGGGACTACTGCTATTTTATTTACATCGAATACTGAGTCAAAACCAATTTTCTCAAATTCATTAATCGCAACTGGGGTCGTGATATCATTTCCCAACACCAAGTCTAATTTTACCTGTATCAGCTGCCCTGCAGCAACACTATCTAATCCTGCACCATGAGCTAATATTTTCTGTGTCATCGTCATTCCCATATCTATTACCTCTCTCTCTTTAAGCATAAGTGCATATTGTAAAATGAAAAAACAAACAAATAGATTATTCGCTAGCACTCAGAACTACACTAGTTTTTGCCGTTTTGAGCCATTATAACGACAGTCGAATCTTATTTAATCATAAATATATTTTGCAAAAGTCCCTTATGCCCTTTCTATATTAAAATTATTATACTAGTTTTCTAATTTGTTATCTTCCGCAAATAGACCCTATATTATATCAAGACCTTAACGAAAAATGACATAGACAAAAATAAAAGGCAAGCAGATCATTATCTACTCGCCTAATTACTTTATACATCTATTTACCCTTCTTTTCTATAGTGCAAGGGAGTAACTCCAGTATATTTCTTAAAAATTTCATTAAATCTCTGCTGATTAGCAAACCCGACACCAAGAGCTATATCACTTACCTTCATCTGAGTCTCTTTAAGAAGTTCCTTAGCTCTCTCAATTCTAGTTTTCAGTAGATAATTAATTGGACTCATGCCAACCTCATCCTTGAAGGCTCTAGTAAAATAACTTGGACTCAAAAATACGAAATGGGCTATATCCCCCAAGGAAATATCTCTTTCATAATTGTTATTTATATAATTTACCGCAACTTGAATAAGTTCCTTTACCTTTGGACTTCTTGTCTTAATATTATTTTCCCACTCCATTTTAAGAGCTCTGGAAATAAGGACGAAAAGCTCCATCACCATGAGGCATTCAAGGAGGTCATTTCCGATATCGTTGCTCTGTCGTTCCCTTAAAATTCTATTCATTAATACAACTATCTCATTTTTCTGACTTACCTTAAGGGTTATATATGTGCCAGACTCCTTACCAGAAACAAAATTAAGGAAGTCCCCCATAGGTACTTGGGAAACATGACCATCAACTGCACTCTGGAACTTAAAATTCAATACAATAAACTCACAGTCGTCCTTTGAGTCTACAGAAAATCTATGTGGCTGGCCTGGTTTAATAATTATTATATCATTAGGCCCTAAGGGTACCGGCTGTCCAGCTATTTCAAAAACTGCCATTCCCTTTTTTATGTAGACCATTTCATAGTTATCATGTTGATTAGCCTGGTCCATAGACCATTTCGGCTCATGTATTCTTTCAATAGTTTTGACTACAACAGGCAAAAAGCTGTAGGAACTCAAAAGGCTCTGCCACGCTTTAGGCAATGTGCTGTCTGGCATTTAAATCCCTCCAAATATACCAAAATAATAATAAACAAATTTCTGTAAGTTGGGAATTCTGAAAAGTCAGAACTCTGGAATAAAAGCCTTAGAGGCTGATTCCCTCTCCTGCATATATCCATTGTTAAGTCCTAAGCTGTAAAAGTATTCCAGCACCCTATCATACTCAAACTTAGTTAGCTTTCTGTTTATTTCACTAAATCTATTAGCTCTATAATATGGTATATATTGACTCATTATACTTACAAAAATCTCTTTAGGAAATTTATCTGAAACAAACTCCAAAACCTTCAAAGAATCCTTTGAAAGTGATGGTAAAATCAAATGTCTTATAATGAGTCCTTTAATAATTATACCACATTCATCAAATTTTGGCATTCCGACTTGTCTGTACATTTCCCAAACTGCTTCTTTACATATTTCAAAATAATTCGAAACCCCTGAGTATTTTAATGAAGCTTCCTTATTGAAGTATTTAATATCTGGTAAGTAAACCTCTATCTTTCCCTCTAATAATTTTAATGAATCCACAGACTCATAGCCATTTGTATTATATACAAATGGAATCTTAAGACCCATTTGTCTTGCAATATCAATAGCTTCAACAATTGAAGTTATAAAGTGAGTTGGGTTCACAAGATTAATGTTATGAGCTCCCTGAGACTCCAATGAAAGGAAAATAGCTGCAAGCCCTGATGGGTCAACCTCTTCCCCTACTTCCTCCTGGCTAATTTTATAATTCTGGCAAAAAACGCATCTCAAGTTACACCCAGAGAAAAAAACTGTGCCAGAGCCATTGGTCCCACTAATGCAGGGTTCCTCCCACATATGCAGCATTACCTTTGATATTCTAGGGGACATACCCATCCTGCAAAAACCAAATGTGCTAATTCTATCAACCATGCACCTTCGTGGACACATATTGCACTTTGCCAAAATAATCACCTCAGAAAACAAATTCAAATGAAATACAATATACTCGGGATATTGTTTAGAACATCTTCTTCTTTGACATTATGGAAACTGCGAATATACAGAGTACTATTGAACCTAACAAAATGTATAAAAATCCGAAGTTATGGTCCCCAAAGAAAGGAATTGGTACATTCATTCCAAAGAAACTTGATACCATGGTTGGTATAGCCATAACTATAGTCACAGAAGTAAGAATCTTCATTACTACATTTAAGTTGTTAGATATAATTGAAGCGAAAGCATCCATTGTACCACTCAATATGGAACTATAGATATTAGCCATTTCGATTGCCTGCTTATTTTCAATAATTACATCCTCCAAAAGGTCTTCATCTTCCTCATACATTTTAATGTGTTTTCCTCTTAAGAGCTTCTCCATTACTATTTCATTGGACTTTAATGACGTAGTAAAGAATACAAGTCCCTTTTGAAGTTCCAGCAATACGTACAATTCCTCATTTTTCATTGATTTGTACAAACTTTTTTCTGTTTCAGCAGTCTCCTTATCAATATTCCTTAAGTCCTTCAAAAAGTCTTTAGCAATTGAGAAAAGGATCTGGAATGTAAATCTCGTCTTTTTAAATGTATAAAGCTCTTTTACCTTGTTATACCTAAAGGGATCGAGAATATGATTGCTCCTTAGACATACAGTAATAAAACAGTCGTCAGTTATTATAATACCCATAGGGATAGTTTCAAATTTTATTTTATTTTTTTTCTCACTCTGTGAGGTATGAGGGATATCTACTATGATAAGAATCTGATTATCCTCAATATCTATTCTAGGACGTTCTTCTTCATCCAGAGGATCCCTTAAAAAACCTGGTATTATGTTAAGTTGTTTTTCTATTAAAGATAATTCATTTTCACTTGGGTTCTCTAAATTAATCCAGCACCCTTTCTCAATTTTGTCTAACTTTCTAAGTGCTGTACTGCCTTCCACATTTTTATATACTTCCATCATAGTCTCAGACCTCCTCTTCTCTTATTATATTAAATGTTGCTTCCAGGTTTCTTCTAAATATAATGCATAATTACTATAATCTATAATTATTTTAAAAATTATACTTTGTGCCGCCTGTTAATCAACTCACAAAATAAAGTTATGGAAAATAAAAAAACCCCGCAACGAAGCGGAGGCTAAATATGCCGATATAAGCCCTCTCCTCGTTGAGTTTTAGCACTATACAGCGTAGGCATTAATGCCAGCAGCATTAAGCAGAACCTTAATTCGGTAATGCCTGTTGGCCCATTGGCATCTCTCGATGTTTCTGGACAGCCGCGTTTTTCTGTATAGGAGCCTCACCTAACAAAGTAGCAATCACTATTGTTTTATATAATACAAATATATAATTAATCCTATATATTTCGCACCATCTGGTAAATATAAGCAGTTATCCTAAGATAAATGTAGGTAGTTTGCAATAATCGCCAATAAAGGACTCTCACCAAACTACAGGTCTAATTATACGCCTTGTATACTATAGTGTCAACTTTTTTAAGTTAAAGTATATACTTAAGAAAATTAATTATTTGTTTGTATTTCAATATTAATTTTTACCCTTTTTCATTATCTTTATGTTTATATTAAATCGTTTATTTATAATTAAGAATATAAAACCAAAGGCAGAGCGAAAACGCTCTGCCTTGATAAAACTATTTATTTACTTTTTGCTATCAATAAAATAAGATCCCTGATAAGAAGACTTTCCAAAATAAGCGCCATTAGTCTGTTTTAAAATATTGATTTTCTTGATTTCAGAAGCAAGATTGTCCTTAAGCTCCTGCGCCATCTTTTTATTGACCTTATCAATCTCTGATATTTCATGTATCATATCTAATATCTCTTTTGTCTCTTTTTTGAGCTCTACAAGAAGATATCTAGGCAAATCATTTGACTTTTCAAGACTATCCACCCCTAGCTCTGTTTTCAAGCTGTCATAGGAACTTTTGAATTTATCGTCGAGGTCGATAATCTGCTGTAAAATACCTTCTTTTTCACTAATGAGCCTCGTCAGCATATCAACGCCATCTTCTGATATACTATCCGTCTGTCCTTTAGTCAACTTAGTCATCTCAGAAAACAATATTTTCTTGTCCTTAAGTATTGTTATCAAATCCTCAAGCTTCTTTGTGTAATCCATTTTCATCCCTGCTTCGCTATATTTTGCAGTTTTTTAGGTTGTTTGGCAAGTTTAATAGCCTCTGTCCAAGTATCTCTTAAATCCTTAGCAATAACCAACACTTCCTCTAATTTCTTTACATCTTTATTTATGTTTGCATCAATTAACCAAAAAAACATAAAATCATACAAAGCATCTAATTGCTTCCCAATATCATACTTTAGATCAAGGGTAGTGCGAAGTTGTGTCAAAATATCTTGTGCCCTAATAATATCATTATTAGCTTTCTGGATATCTTTTTTATCAATTGATTGTTGCGCCATCATGATAAATTTTACAAGGCCATTAAATAACATTAGCGTAAGTTCTTCAGGAGTAGCAGTAAAAACTGTATTCTCCTGATATTTGGCATATGGATTGTTTAATGCCATCTTTATTCCTCCCTGTTAGTTCTCTCTAATATAAATTGCCACTAACTAATTACTATTATTACTACTTAATGATGAAAGGAATGACGACTGCGAGTTCATATTGTTTATGGCAGTCTCCATCGCAGTAAACTTTTTATAATAGTAATCTTGCTTATCTGCCAGCTTATCAGTAAGCGTAGTTATCAAGGTTTCCTTTTCAGAAATTAACTTCTGCACAAAGTTATTTGTATCAGAAGCATCATTTATAGTTCCTGCCTTTTCAAGCAGTAAGCCTTTATTTCCATCTGTATCTCTGATAGTTCTGACATAGTCATTTAGAATATCACTAACCTTGGTCAACACTCCACTGCTATTCTCTCTTGCAGAATTGTCCCCATCTGAACTATACGATCCTGACTGCCTAGTAAATAATTCAGATACCTTGTCTGGGTTTTCCGTAAGAGCCGCTCTAAGTTTTGTCTCATCCACTGTGAGTTTACCCTTGTCAGTATATGAGGTAGTACTTATGCCTATATCACCTAAAGACATCTTGCTACCATCTGACAAATTATAAGAACTATACATTGCTGATTTTAGCTTGTCATTTATACCTGTCAGTAGACTATCGCTTTTTAAAAGGCCTGACTTTGCTTTCTCCTCCCATTGAGTTATATCAGTGGCTTCCATCGCGCTCTTCTGATCATCTGTCAATGGAGTATATTCCCTGTACTTTTTTTCGGTCGTTTTAGTATTAATAGTATCAATTATAGCGTTATATGCAGTTACGAATTCTTGGATATTCTTTACTATCCCATCTACATCCCTAGTAGACGAAACATTTGAAGTTCCAGCATTGAGTAAGTTATATGTAAGTCCATCAGCAGTATATTTATTTGTCTTTGAGGTATACCCCTCTATGCCATCAAGCGTGAATGATGCATCAGTACCAGATGCTGTAATAGGTGTTGATGCAAAACCTGCTTTCGTCATAAATGTTCCTGATGCAGCTACTGTATTAACTCCTGTACTCTTCGTTGTAAGGACAAACTTCGCTCCTGAACTGTTATAGCTTAGTCTGTACGTACTGTTGGCAGAGTCGTTATTGACTCTAGTCATGAAAGAGCTCACAGTTTCATTTTCGTTAAACTTATAAGAAGTAGAACCTATTGTAAGCACAGTATCAGCTGTAGTCAAGGATGTAAAGTCTGCCATCAATTTAGTAGACGGATCTACTGTAACTGTAGAACCTGCCAAAGCACCAACTTTTGCAATACTGTTTACTGTAACTGTATGTGTAGACACTCCAGCTGTACTGTTTCCAGTAACACTCACTACTGATGAGTCGGAAGTCGTAACTGCAGTTTTGTTAAACGAAGTACTTGAAAATAAATTTGTTGAACTTGTGACATTAAAATATTTGTTCTTTAAGGCAGTTAAAGAATTAGTAAAATCCCTGTAAGAGCTTTTCTGCCACTCCAACAGTTGTTTTTGTTGCTTCACCTTATCAACCTTTGCAGTTTCAGTCTGCATTAGCTTCGTAACCATTGAATCAACATCAAAGCCTGAACCTGACAATCCAAAAGTCCTTGTTCTTGAATTCAGCATACTTGATATGCTGCTTGTAGCACTTGTCGACATAATCTCTACCTCCGTTCGTCAACCATAATTCCCGACATTTCCATCATCTTGGCAACCATGTCCAAAACCTTCTCAGGTGGTATCTCCCTTACAACTTCGTTTGTATCAGTATTAATTACTTTTACCATTATCTGCTTTGTTTTTGCGTGTATACGATATTCAAAAGTTCTGTTTGCTGTAGAAATTGCCTTGTTTGCCCGCTCAACTGCCTCTAATACAACTCTTTCGCTTACTGGTAGCTCTCTTCTCGCATACTCATTAATGTGTGCCTGATCATTGTCATCAGACTTATCAGTATTTACCTCTACAGGAGCCTTCGCCTGAACACCCTGTTCCGCTCCCTGGCTTGTTTTCGCCGTAATATTAACGGCAGTAGCATCCATGCTATCTATCCTCATAGTTAATCCCTCCGTGAATTATTCATATTCTATATCGGAAATTTTAAAACTATTAATTAGTCCTAAAAATAGTATAATAATAGCCTATATCTTATAATTAATATATAAGATATAGGCCCGACTTGTCTTTAAAACTTTTATCTTTTCTTAAGGAGTACACGTATATTGCCATTTCTCTAAACTATCCATAATACTCCATTTGTAATTCTACTTTATATGGGGAGCTCCAATTTTAATTAACAGCTAACCTCTTCGATTGTAATTTACTTTCTTATGCCCTACGGATATGGGGATATATCTTAAAATTACTTATAATGATTTTATAAAAATAAAAAGCGGCAGTAGGAAATCCTGCTGCCGCCTCAGATAAATTATCTTGCCAGCCATCCGCCGTCAACAGCCACAGTGTAGCCATTCACATAGTCAGATGCTGAAGAAGCCAAAAATACAATAGGCCCTATCATATCAGATGGTAATCCCCATCTTCCTGCTGGAATTCTATCCAATATTTCATCACTTCTCTCATTATCCTGTCTTATCAGTGTAGTATTGTTCGTAGCCATATACCCAGGAGCTATTGCATTTATATTAATGTTATGCTTAGCCCATTCATTTGCCAGTGCTCTAGTAATGCCCATAACACCGCTTTTTGACGCTGTATATGAAGGAACTCTTATACCACCCTGGAAGGAGAGCATTGAAGCAATGTTAATAATCTTTCCGCCTGTCCCTTGCTTAATATACTGCTTAGCTACTGCCTGACTAAGGAAAAATACCGTCTTTAAATTAGTGTTTAACACGTCATCCCAATCTTCTTCTGAAAAATCAATAGCATCTTCTCTTCGTATTACACCTGCATTGTTTACAAGTATATCAATCTTGCCAAATGCCTCAACAGACTTATCAATAATATTCTGAATAGGCTGTGTACTCATTAGGTCAGCTTTAACTCCTAGAAACTTTCTTCCAAGTGATTCAATCTTTTCCTTTGTCTCCCCTATGTTATCTGAGCGATGTACTCCAACGATATCAGCTCCTGCCTCAGCTAGTCCGACTGCCATACCCTGTCCCAGTCCTGTGTTAGCACCTGTTACGATTGCAATCTTTCCCGCGAGACTAAATGAATCAAGTATCATAAAAATTACCTCAACAAAATCATTATTTTAAATCTTTTATCGCACAGTGATCCATATCTGCGAAAGTCTGGTTTTCTCCTACCATGCCCCAGATAAATGTATAATTTCTTGTACCACCACCAGAGTGAATTGACCAACTAGGTGAAATAACTGCCTCTTCATTTCTGACAACAATATGTCTTGTTTCATCAGGCTCACCCATGTAGTGGAATACAATTCCATCCGCCGGTATATTGAAATACAAATAAACTTCCATTCTTCTGTCATGTGTATGACAAGGCATTGTATTCCATATACTACCTGAATCTAAAATTGTCATTCCCATAACAAGTTGGCAGCTCTTAACGCCATTTACATGTATATATCTATTAATAGTCCTTACATTACATTCAGCCTGAGTTCCCAAATGCTCGTGTTCAGCTTCTTCAATTGGAATAAGCACATTAGGGTAAGTCATATGAGCGGGAGCACTATTCATATAGAACTTAGCAGGCTTAGAAGAATCTGCACTTTTAAATATAATCTCCTTTGAGCCCTTACCAACATATAGTCCATCAGTGTTGTTAAGTTCATACTCAACGCCATCAACTATAATAGATCCCTTTTGTCCTATATTGATAACTCCCATCTCTCTTCTCTCAAGGAAATACTCAGCCCTGAGTTCAGCACCAGCCTCTAATTTTAATGGCTTGTCCGTAGGAACAATACTAGATGTAATTATTCTGTCAATTTGACTGTAAACCATCTTGATTTCTCCAGGAGCAAAAAGACCCTGAATAAGAAATTCCTCTCTAAGCCTTCCTGTGTCGTAGTTCTTCACGTCTTTTGGATTTGATGCACTTCTTACTTCCATTTGTTTCAAACCTCCTGTATCGTATTGATTTTTAATTATTTATAGTCGTCTATATTTTTTTAGACAACTATAATAGCTTTTGATTTGCAGTCTTGAATAAAATAATAAGCACTCAAAACTGTGTAAATTTATATATAAACTATGTTCGCCCCCAAATAATAAGGAAGATAAATATAGTTATAATCGCTAATATTGTTTAATGTACTTCAATAAACAATTTGTTAAAGATACAGTTTAAAATGAAGGTTTGGATCCGCTTGAATCCCTAATAACCAGCTTATGAGAAACTATCGTTCTAATATTTGATACCTCAGGGTCAGAAATTAGCTGTATAATATTGTCAACTGCTAGAATACCCATTTTCTTAAAAGGTATATGAACAGTACTCAAAGTTGGTCTAGAATATTCCGAAGTATCCACATTATCCATGCCTATTACTGCAAGTTCCTCTGGAAGCCTTATCCCTAAATTCCTTGCAATATGCATTATTTTCATGGCATGAGAATCACAAATGGCAAAGAATGCCGTGGGCCTGTCCTTGATTGTTAATACTTCCTTTACCATATCATTGAAGTCTTCTTCTTTTAATACTTCTCTTATATATCTCTCATCAATAGGTATACCATGTTTCTCCATGGCATCTTTTAAGCCCTTAACTTTATTTCTGTCGATCCTTAGCCTTCCTTGCTGTCCAACTACAGCTATCTTTTTATGCCCTAATGATATTAGATGCTCTACAGCCTCAAGCGCTGCCTTTTCTATATCAACCGATACCCAGCTGACACCCTCAGCCTCAAATATTCTGTTAACGAATACATGTGGAATCTTTTTTGAAAGAAGCATTAGTACCTCTTCCTCTTCATCTAGTATTTCCTTACCAACGATTATTACTCCCTTATTGCTCTCTTTTACATTCCATCTTGAATAGTAGGAAGTAATGTCATCTCCCATCCTTCTGCACAAATTAACGCTTATGCACATTTCATCTGCTCTCTGAAGTATTCCCTGAACCACATCTGCAAATCCTTTAAAGCCCTCATAATTATCGGATATACTTATCTCAATATTGTAATTGTTTTGTCTTTTTAAAGTTTCACTTCTAAAATTAAGCTTTTCCATGGCCTCTATTATTGATTTTTTAGCCTCACTTCTAACATTACTGCCATTTAAAAATCTAAAAACTGTGCTTCTGGAAACTCCAGACTCATGTACAATATCCTCTACAGTAGCCATGCCGAACCCCCCGATTTCATAAAAGTGAGACTATAATGTCATTTAACTGACATTTTCATTTTACTATATCTAATACTCTATTTCAATAGGTAATAAAAAGTTATTTTTTGATCTTTTGCGAACATTAGGTCTGCCGCCCAAATGTTATATTAGTCAATAAATATTTTTATTGCAAAAATTTAAACCTTATAGTAATATGAGTGAGTACTTACTCATATTACTATAAGGTGGTGTTAACTTGGATGAAATAGACTTATCTGAACTTAATTTATCCGAGAAAGAACAAAAAATCTTGGAGTCCGCAATAAGCATTTTTAGTGATAAAGGCTATAACGGGACTACTACCAACGAAATAGCAAAAAAAGCGGGTGTAGCTGAAGGTACTATCTTTAGGTACTTCAAGACCAAGAAAGATATACTAAGCAGCATTTTGGTACATTTAATTGCCTTAATCAGCAGTAAAATTGCACTGCACAGTGTGGAAGAACTGGCGAAAGAAGCAGAAGGTAGGGATATTCGTTGGTTTCTGAATAAATTGATACGAGACCGTATGTCCTTAGTAAATTCTTTGTTTCCTATGCTCAGAGTTGTTTTGACCGAAGCAACTTATCACGAGGAAATACGCGAGGCGCTATATAAAAATATAATAGTACCTGCAAACAATCTGTTTACACATTTGTACGGGTTAATGGTTGAGAAAGGTCAGGTACGGGATGACTTACCCTCTGACGTTGTCTTTAAAAGTATTGTAGCAAATATTGCATCTCTTATATTTCAAAAAACTCTTTTCCCTGAGCATTTCCCTGATGAAGATACAGACAAGCAAATTGATATGACAATAAACATTATTCTAACGGGAATAGAAAAGAAAGGTGTGAAATAATATGCAAAGCTTAGTAGAGGTCCGAAATCTAAAGCAACAGTTTGGAACTCAAGTGGTATTGGAAAATGTCAGTCTGGATATTTTCGAGGGTGAGATTTTAGGTGTGTTAGGCCCGTCTGGCGCAGGTAAAACAACGCTGGTTAAGGCAATTGTTGGTATGAACCAGCCAACTTCAGGGAGTATCAATATACTCGGTACTAAAATGCCCTCTTTGAGTGCAGTCAGAAACATTGGCTACATGGCCCAGTCAGATGCTCTCTATGAAGATCTAAATGCAATTGACAACCTTTTGTTTTTTGGAGAGTTATATGGAATTAAGGGCAAGGAAGCAAAAGAAAGAACTATGGAATTATTGGAGATTGTAAAACTGCTGGATGATTCTAAAAAGCAGATAAAAAATTTCTCAGGCGGTATGAAAAGACGGCTAAGCCTGGCTGCAGCACTTTTCCATAAACCTAAAATTCTTATATTAGACGAACCCACTGTTGGCATAGACCCGGTGCTTCGAATGGAATTTTGGAAGGAGTTCGAAAGGATTAAAAATGCGGGAACTGCCATAATTGTGACAACGCATGTTATGGACGAAGCCCGTCATTGCCAGCGTCTTGCACTAATAAGAAATGGTGGGATTATTGCCTTAGGCTCACCTAGGGAGCTTTTAGATCAGTCCTCAACAGAAAATCTCGAAGATGCCTTTCTCTATTTTAGTGGTGTAAAAGGAGGGTATAGCCTATGAAGGCTCTAGTAATTGCTAAAAGATTGATAAAGCAAATCGGATCTGACAAACGTTCATTGGGGCTTATGTTTATTGCACCTGTTTTAATCATTTATCTCCTAAGCGTTATTTTTACTTCTTCCACTTCAAAACCAAAAATAGATGTTGTTTCAGCGCCCGATACCTTTGTTCAGGCACTGACAAAGGATACTATCACGTCTAATGTCAACAACGAGGGTATCGCCTTGGAAAGACTAAAATCAGGGTTAAGCAATGCTTATGTTGTTTTCTCAAACAATGCTCCCAAAGTAACCGTCGAAGGATCTGACCCCATGATAACCAAATCAGTAACAGCACTTATTAAAAAGGCTTTAATGTCTGAAATTATAAAATTACCTCAAGCCTCATCTCCACAGGTTACTATCCCAGAACCTTCAATAAATTATCTCTATGCCTCCTCCGAAATAGATTTCTTTGATTCAATGGCACCACTATTAATGGGCTTTTTCATATTTTTCTTTGTCTTCCTCATCGCCGGTGTTTCTTTTCTTAGAGAACGTATAAGCGGAACTTTAGAGAGAATCTTAGCGACGCCACTTAAAAGATACGAGATTGTTTTCGGCTATTTTCTCGGCTTTGGAGTTTTTATTACTATACAAACAATAATAATTCAAACATTTATGGTATACGGTCTAAAAGTCTTCACAAATGGTAACTTCTTTTTAATTCTGCTTATAAATCTATTACTGGCAGGTCAATCCCTGGCACTTGGTACTTTGTTATCTGCATTTGCCAAGAATGAATTTCAGTTATTTCAATTCATTCCAATAGTCATTGTCCCACAAATATTATTTAGCGGAATATTTGATTTGAGTGAAGCTCCAGTATGGGTAAATGCATTATCTCATATTTTCCCCTTAACGTATGGTGCTAAGGCTTTGAAAGATGTAATGATAAGAGGTCTGGGATTAATGGATATATGGAAGGAGCTCATAATTATAGTTGCTTTTGGCGTTGTATTCATTTCACTAAACTCTTTGGCATTGAAAAAGTATAGGAAAATATAGTAACCAAAAGTAACTCCTCAATATTATTGTTCAAAAACTATGCAAAAAAGGAGCCTCGCGGCTCCTTTTACTAAACTTTTAGAATTGAGGCTCTATTATTCCATAATCCCCATTCTTTCTCTTATATACTACATTAATATTCATACCATCTGCATTAGCAAATACAAAGAATTCATGGCCTAAAAGGTTCATTTGTAAAATTGCTTCCTCAACACTCATTGGTTTTACAGCAAATTTCTTCGTTCTTGCTATGTTAAATTCAGTCTCCTCAAAAATATCACCCTCTATTTGGAAATTCTCCTCCTCAAAAGCAGTTTCACGGAGATTTTTTGAAAGCCTTGTCTTATTTCTTCTTATTTGCCTTTCAATGACATCTACAACTCTATCAATTGAATTGTACATATCCACTTGAGACTCTTCAGCTCTCAATATCACTCCATTGAATGGTATTGTAATCTCAACGTTCTGACGATTTTTCTCTACACTTAACGTAACATGCACAACTGTAGTAGGTCTAAAAAACTTTTCTAGTCTGCTCAGTTTCTTAATTACGATGTTCCTCAAAGCCTCTGTAACCTCAATATTTTTCCCACTAACGATGTAATTCATATAAGCAACCCCTTTCAAATAAACGTAAGCGTATTATAGAATATGAAAAATATAATATAAAAATTATAAGTTATTAAATTTACCCTATTTTTTTTTGAACTAAACAATTATAATATTCCAAAAATACCCTTCTTCCATAATTAAGGCTTAAAACAAATAAAATATGCTACTTTCATGTTGTGAGAACAATTTTATGTAAGGATATAATTCTACATTACATATCAAAATCCTCTATTATTTTAAATTTTTGTCCACATTTTATTCCACAATCTGCACACAAAACAACTGTTTTGTGTGCAGATCTACCTGTGGATAGTGTGTATAAACCTGTTAATAACTTATATAACAGCCTCCTGCCTGTGGATAAAAGTGTTCATACTTTCTTTATCTTATTATTACAAATATACAATAAATACTTTTTTCCACTCTTTATAATTATCCCTCACAGGTATAAAATTCGTAAGGTCTACTCTTATGAAATCTACATAAATTATGTAAAACGAAAAAAGGGTAGCACGGCGTAAACGCCATACTACCCTTTCAAATTCATATATTAATTGGTGTGGAATAGCTGAGTAGCATAAAGCCTATTGCCTTGCTCAGCAACACCCACCCCTAACTCTTTAAGATTAGGATTTAAAATATTCTTTCTATGACCTTCTGAATTCATCCATCCAGTTACTATTTTCTGCGCCAAAGCATTAATATCCTGGTTTGAAAAGCCTCTTCCATCAGACATATAGTAGATGTTTTCAGCTCCGGCTGAATACTTAAAGCCATCTCTCTTCCAAACGTCATAGAAGTATCCATTTGTTGGTGAGTTATGATCAAAGTAATTATTTATAGCCATATCCTGAGACTTAGCTACTGCATATTTCTCAACCGTTGCATTATGCACAAATGGTGTTACTCCATTTTTTTGTCTCTCGACGTTAGTTAACTCAAATATCTTATCCTGTAATGCTTTCCAGTTTGAACCTACTGGCTGCGTTGTTGGCTGTGGAGTAGGTGCTACTGTTGGCTGTGGTGTCGGTTGTGTTGTAGGCGCTACTGTTGGCTGTGGTGTCGGTTGTGTTGTAGGCGCTACTGTTGGCTGCGGTGTTGGTTGTGTTGTAGGCGCTACTGTTGGCTGTGGTGTCGGTTGTGTTGTAGGCTCAGCCGTTGGCTGAGTTTGTCCTGATTCTCTGTCCTTAAGCCATTGTCCGAAATTAAAGTTTGAATAAGATTCTCTGTCTCTATATGAACCTCTAGAAACATTTCTATTATCCTTAACCTCACGACTGTTACGCGAATTCGTTACATTACTGCTTAGCTTACTGGACTCCTGTTTCACTGCATCTGTTACTTCAGTAGCTACTTTATTTACTGCAGCTGGTGCAACGTTTGCTCCTGTGGCTGTAAAAGCTGCTGCTAATACAAAGCCTATAAGTTTATTCATCATTATAACGTACCTCCTTCGTATTTAGTACTCTGTCAGTATACATCAACGTTATGTAAACGTCATCTATAAATTTCTGGAAATTTGTCAGAAACGCTTAAAGAATGCTAATATACAGCCTTGTACTTATCCGAATTGGAAAAGCACTGGAAAATGATTAAAACCATTGCAAATCCAAGCTATAATTGGTTTACGCAAATATGTATTTTAGATAAATTGTTAACTACTTCTTAGTCCAGCTAATTCCTATAACTGCAAGTGATAACATATAAAAAGACCAAGCAAATATGGATCATCACATCTATATTTGCTCAGTCTTAATATAAATTTGTTATTTTGTTTACTATTCTACTTTACATAATATTTTTACATATTGTATCATTATTCCTTACTTTTATCTAATTTTCAACTTAAGTATTGCAGCCTCTATTAATTCCTTAAGCAAGTATTTATTATTTCCGTCTCTTATTTCCTCCTTAAAAAGCATTCCTACTGTATAGGAACAAACAAAAAGGAGTATCGCTGATAATCCAAAAACTACCTGCATTTTGCCGAAAGAAATCCCCAAAAAAATATATGAAAATCCATCTAGAGCACTTACTATTTTAGCGCCAACCATTGCAACAGCAAAACCAATGCATCCTCCTGCTGCTGCATTAAAACCAAGATACATCGTACGGCCTTCTTCAGGAGCATATTTAAATTGTATGTTAAAAATCGCTATGTTTATTCCTCCCCATGCAGCTCCTGATAAAAATTGAGCAAAGGGAAGAAGAAAATAAACATTTGATTTGCATACAAAAGTCCATAAAAGATGGCAAGCACCAAGTACCCCAATACTAAGTTTTGTCACAAATGCCCAGGAAGTCCTATCAGCGAGCTTCCCGTATAATCTCGCTGAGAAAACAGCAATTATAGAACCCAAAGTCGTCATTGCAGTAATATATGAATAATTCAAATCCAGACCAGATACCATATAAACAGAAAAGAATGATACGCCAATTTGCAATGCGATATTCCATAGAATAGTAATAATAATTACCTTCTTAAAGTCAGCATTCTGTAACGGCTTTATAAAAACATCTTTTATTCTTGGCAAAGCTTTAGTCAATTTAACTTCTGGCTCTGGGATATTAGATAGAAGGCCAAAGTTAATAAAAGTAAAAGTTATTAAAATGATGGCAATAACAATAAAGCCACTATACTCTAAATTATAGCTTCTATAAATATCAAGTATCTTTCCTGCCACAAGACTCAATACTGTAGAAACTCCGAGAAGAATGGAATCTCTTTTCCCAAAGTAGCTACCCCTACCTTTTGAATCAGTTAAGCTAACCATCCAGTTAGAAGCAGCAGGTGACATAAATGCCAAGGCAGAATAGGAAAATAAAGAAATGACAAGTAATAGATAAAGTCTAATAGTAGTATTTTGAACAAACAAAGGTATAAAAATCATGAATGCAAGCAAAAATCTATGGACAAAACATAGGATAGCGACAATAAGCTTCCTGCTGCGAAGTCGTTCCAATACCATTGGGCTTAGCAACTGTATAGTACCAGCAAGTGTTGGTATGGCACCCAGTATTCCGTTAAAGCTGTCATCCGCACCCATGAGCTTGGCAAATCCAGCCAAAAACGCTCCGCTTGTAAGTACAAAAACGCATCTGGCAGTTACACCTTCAACTATATAAAGTGTACGTCCTCTTTTCATTTCAGACTCTGTAATATTTGGTTTACAATCGTAGATTGCGCATACAGATTTTTTTAAATTCATAGAAATTGATCCCACTTTCTTACTGTAAATAATGCATAGAAAAAAGTTAAAATATAAGCTTATTTTATCACCAAGTAATAGTGGGCCTTTAAAGCTAGCTATACTCTATTGATATTTTTATTGTAACACATAAAAATAATAAATAAATTAGGGAACTGCACAATAAACTTATTGATTTTTTTACAAAACACCTATGTTCATTAGAAATTTGGAAACCCGGATATCATACTCCTCTTTGTTCACAACTATACTTTCAGCATGTCTAGCCCCTTTTACTATGTAGATATCCTTTATGCCCTTTTTGGCATTATACAATTTTATACTCATTTCCATTGGTATATAATTGTCCGCATCACCATGTATAAAAAGAACCGGCGTATTTGATTTATTAACATCATGGATTGGAGACACCTCACTAACCTTCATTCCTGTCATATATCTGCAAAACAAACTAGCAAGGGCTATCAAGGGTATCCTTGGCAAGTGAAACTCTATTTTAAGTCTTAGGCTTAAGAGCTCATCAAAATCCGAATATGGACAATCTGCAATGCAAAATGTCAAACCATCATCGACTGACAGATTCTGCAAAGCAGTCGCAGCACCCATTGACTCACCCATGGTTCCTAATATACAGTCCTCCCCCATCTTAGCTCTAATCCAATCTGCGCAAGCCTTTAAATCATATTTTTCATAGTATCCAAAAGTTGTAAATTTCCCTCCGCTCTTCCCATGGTTTCTATGGTCATATATAAAAACATTAAAGCCTTTTTTTCTAAATAAATCAATATATTTGACAGATCCATAAATATTGCACGTAATTCCATGGCAGATAATCACTGTCTTTTTGGAATTTTGCACAGGAATAAACATCCCGTGGAGCGTATACCCGAAGGGTGATTTAATAAATATTTCTTCCTTTAAAAGTCCATCTAGCGTTGACTTTACCCTTCTGCCAGACTTCTCCTCCATATCAATCATATCCTTGTAAGAAAATACAATAGGACAAACTGCGCGCTTTGAAATAAGGGAACTTACCCATAATAAAATGGCAAGCATGATTATTACCAGAATAAAAAAGATCATTGTTTATACCCCCTTTGCTTATTCAATGGCTTATTGCAGTAGCTTTTTTTATATATTTCCCTATTATTTTTTCCATTAATTACTAAATTGGCATTCTTCCATTACTCTAAAATCTATTATCTCTCATTATATTATATTTCAATATTGATAATTGTCATAAACATCTTTCTAAGCCAGTAATATCTATTTCACATTGACAATTTTATGTTATATTAATAATATATATATGTATATATATATTATTGCTAGGAGGAATCTTATGAAAAACATCCCTTTATATGAGGTCAGGAAAATCCGTGATTTAAAAGACATGCTTAACTCAAGTACTCAAATTTATGGTGAAAAAACCGCATTTTTATATAAGCAAAAAGGTAATGATAAATATCAGTCAATAAGCTATGTACAATATAAGAATGATGTTGATTCCTTTGGCACTGCTCTTATCTCATTAGGTCTTAAAGGCAAACGAATAGCTCTAATCAGTGAAACTAGGTATGAATGGGTCGTTTCCTATCTTTCAACTGTGAATGGGGTTGGTATTACTGTTCCCCTAGATAAAGAGCTTCCAGTAGAAGAGATTAAAAGTCTTCTGATACGATCAGAAGCTAATGCAGTTGTTTTCTCAGATAATACAAAAGACAAGGTTTTCGCAGCTATAAAAGATCTTGACTTTGTTAAAATACTTATTAATATGGATGATGCAAGTTCTAATGAAGAAATCTTATCCTTCAATGATCTTCTAAAAAAGGGACAGGAACTAGTTTCTTCAAATGACAGAAACTTTTTAGATGCCCATATTGATGTAGATGAGATGAATATGCTCTTATTTACTTCTGGTACTATTGACATTTCTAAGGCAGTTATGTTATCCCACAGAAATATATGTGAAAACCTTATGGCCATGTGTTCAATGCTTTATATAAGCCCCAATGATGTTGCTCTATCCATTCTACCTATACATCATACCTATGAATGCACTTGCGGCTTTTTATGTCAGACCTATCGCGGCTCAACAGTTGCCTTTTGCGAAGGTCTTAGGCATATTCAAAAGAATCTTAAGGAGTCCAAGGCTACAATTATGTTAGGTGTACCTCTTATATTTGAGGCAATGTATAAGCGCATTTGGGATCAGGCAGCTAAAGACCCCGAGACACTTAAAAAGCTTAAGTTTGGTGTGAAAATAAGCAATTTGCTTAAAGTCTTCCGAATTGACATTTCCAAAAAACTTTTCGCACCATTACATGAGAATTTTGGCGGAAACTTAAGACTCTTTATAAGTGGAGCAGCAGGAATAGACCCAATAATTGCAAAGGGTTTTAGGGATCTTGGAATTAATATTGTTCAGGGTTATGGTCTCACAGAGTGCGCCCCAATAGTAGCTCTCAACAGAGACGTGGACTTCAAGGATAGTGCAGCTGGTCTTCCTTTACCAGGGCTAACTGTAGAAGTTGTTGATAAAAGCCCTGAGGGCATAGGTGAGATAAGAGTTAAAGGCCCTAGTGTTATGCTTGGATATTATGAGAATGAAGAAGCTACAGATAGTGTCCTTAAAGATGGGTGGTTCTACACTGGCGATCTTGGCTTTATAGATGAAGATGGATTCGTTCATCTTACTGGAAGAAAGAAAAATGTTATTGTGACTAAAAACGGTAAGAACATCTTCCCTGAGGAGATTGAGACCCTTCTAAATAGAAGCCCCCTTGTTTTAGAATCTATGGTTGTTGGCAAAGAAAGCAAGGACGCTGGAGAATTAATAGTACACGCAGTAATTGTCCCAAATTTAGATAATGTATCAGCTGAACTTGGGAATAACATTACTGAGGAAAATGTTCACAAACTTTTCGATAATGTCGTAAAAGATGTGAACCACCAGCTTATACTATACAAATATATAAAGAGCTTTTCAATAAGACAAACTGAGCTTGTCAAAACTACTACAAAAAAAGTAAAACGATACATGGAAAACATATGACGAAAGGCACCCAAACTTGGGTGCCTTTTTTTATTACTTCTTTGCTTTTACAACTAAAACATAAGAATCGTCCTTATAACTCCCATTATTAAAATCCCCGTAAAAACATATATCTTTAAAGCCTAAATTGATTAAAATATCAGAAAGCTCTTTTTTATACAAAGGTAAAAGCTCAACTCTATTTTTCATCGATTCCTTCTCTTGTACCTGGAGTTCAGTGTCAAAGGCTATCTTACCGTTCTCTAAATTGGAATAATATCTTTTAAAAGTGATCTGTCCATCTAATGCTTTAATCTCAGGAAGCTCTTTTATATTGTATTTTCTTACTCTGTCAAAATTCATTGTCTGTAAAATAAGGCTTCCACCCACGACTAAAAGTCCTCTCATTTCAGAAGCTGCCTTTTTGATCTGTTCGATATTCCCAAGATGAACAATGGAATTCCCTATGCAAAATACTCCATCAAATTTCTCACTGTAAATCTTAGAAAGCTCCGTCATATCTACCTTTTCAACTGAAACCCCCATTTGACCTTCCTGAAACCGTTTCCTTGCAGCTTGAACCATCCCATCATCTAAGTCACATGCGTATACTTTTAGTCCCTTTTTATATAGTTCCGCGGAATACCCTCCGCTACCGCAAGCCACGTCGAGCACCCTTCCCTCAGACTTTATACTAGCCGCAATAAAATCGACCTGTCCCTTTTCTGGTGGAAAAATATCATCATAATATTTTGAAAGCTCTTGATAAAAACCCATACAAACCTCCAAATTTATTTAAATTAAGTTGAATCATTCTAGCTTTTCCAGATTTGCAAAACCTGCCATTAGCCTTTTTAAACCTGAACCTCCAAACATAATGTCAAGTTTGAAATCCGCCCCCTCAGGTTCAACCTTTGTAATAGTACCTGTACCAAATTTTTTGTGCTTCACTTTATCACCAACCTTAAAAGTCCCCCCGGTAATAGGCTTTGGAGCTTGAGATGCAAAAGCGTCCCCAAACCCCCGCTGAACACCTTTAATACCAAACACCTCTGCAGGCTTTTGGGTATCATTGGCAAATGACGTTGTTTTGGGTGTGAACCCGCTTATCTTTTGTTCGACTGCTAACTTTTTCTTTTTCTCTGGATTAAAAATCAGTTCTTCTGGTATCTCCCTTAAGAACCTAGATTCCCTGTTAAAGGTAGTGTTGCCAAAGAGTGTCCTAGAATATGCAGAGCTGATAAATAGCTGCTCTCTGGCTCTCGTAATGCCAACATAGCATATCCTTCGCTCCTCTTCTATCTCTGTTTCACTGCCTATTGATCTATAGCCAGGAAAAACTCCTTCTTCAAGGCCAGGAAGAAAAACGACAGGAAACTCAAGTCCTTTTGCACTGTGGAGAGTCATCAATACAACTCTGTCAGCATCTTCATCCAATCCATCCACATCAGCAACTAGAGAGACATTTTCGAGGAATGCATCTAGCCCACCGCCTTCATCGTCCTTTTCGAATTCAATGGCTACAGAAATAAGTTCCTTAATATTTTCTATCCTAGTCTGGGCTTCAACACTGTCCTCAGCCTCTAGCTCTTTTAATATGCCGCTATCTGATATTACCTCTCCAATAAGTTCTGAAACCTTTACAGCCTCTTTAAGAGCCCTAAGCCTTGCAATCATAGTAGTGAAGGCGTCAAGTTTTGCTGCAGCTCTGCCCAACTCCTGTATCTCAATAGCCGAAGAGCAGATAGAGAAAATACTTGCATTTCGTTCGTTTGCTATTTCCTCAGCTTTAGAAACTGTTGTATCTCCGATACCCCTTTTGGGGACATTAATAACCCTTTTTAAGCTTATGTTATCTGAAGGATTGAGGATTACTCTCAAATATGCAATAACATCCTTTATTTCCTTACGGTCATAGAATCTTAAACCTCCTAATATCTTGTAAGGAGTTCCCTCTTTCATAAGCATGTCTTCTAGTACTCGGGACTGGGCATTCAGTCTGTATAAAACTGCAATATCATTGTAGTTTCTACCTTCATCATGCAACTTTCTTATCATTGAAGCAACAAAATACCCTTCATCATGCTCATTCCCTGCTTTATAATAGTGAATTAACTCTCCATCATCATTTTCGGTCCAGAGCTTTTTTAATTTACGCCCGGCATTATTTTTTATGACCGCATTTGCTGCATCCAAAATCTTCTTGGTGGATCTATAGTTTTGTTCAAGCTTTATTACCTTACATCCTTTAAACTCCTTCTCAAAATCCAGGATATTACGGATGTTAGCACCTCTCCAACCATATATGGACTGATCATCGTCCCCAACAACACAAAGGTTTCCATAACCCTTAGCAAGCATACCCACAAGAGCATATTGGGCAGTGTTTGTATCCTGGTATTCATCTACGAAAACATATTTAAATTTACGTTGATAATATTCCCACACATCTTTATTTTCATTAAAAAGCCTTATTGTAAGAAGAATTATATCGTCAAAATCCACTGCATTATTTTGCCTGAGCTTTTTCTGGTATAAAGTATAGACGGCTGCTATCTTGCTCATTCTGAAATCTGTAGCATTAATAAGCTCAAAACTTTTCTCATCTATCATCTCATCCTTGGCCTTGCCTATTTCCTGCTGAAGAGATTTAACTGGAAAATTTTTATCATTTAGTCTTAGCTCCTTAATGCAATCCTTCAAAACTGTCTGTTGATCCTGAGTATCATATATAACAAAGCTTCTATCATAGCCTAACTTGTCAATGTCTCTTCTTAATATCCTCATACATGTGGCATGGAAGGTTCCAACCCATATGTCCTCGGCTCCATTTTCAACTAGATTGTTAATTCTCTCTCTCATTTCCTTGGCAGCTTTATTTGTAAAAGTAATAGCTAATATGCCGAAAGGTCTTACGCCTCTCTCCTTGATTAAATAAGCTATTCTATGTGTCAGGACTCTTGTTTTACCTGAACCGGCGCCTGCTAGGAGCAGCAAGGGGCCATCCCCATGTGAAACAGCTTCCTTCTGTTCTTTATTCAAATTTGAAAGTAAATCCATATTTATAAACCACCATTTCCTTCGTACCATTTTAAATACTGGCATATTGTTAACAACTTTGTCCGACATTTGCAGACACGTTACTTTATAGATTTTTAGAGATCTTAAATGTCAGTATCTAATATATTATATCAGAAAAAATCAAATCTTCTTATATAATTTTAAAATCTATTGTAAGATATTACTTATAATTGCAATAAAAAAGCTCCAACCTATTAGTTTTAGAAACCAATACGTTGGAGCCTTAATTTATTTATTTCAATTATCAGTCAGTAGTGTATGGTAACAATGCGATATGTCTTGCTCTTTTAATCGCAATAGTCAACTGACGCTGATGCTTAGCGCAACAACCAGTAACTCTCCTTGGAAGGATCTTACCCTTTTCTGAAACAAACTTTCTGAGCTTAATGTGCTCTTTGTAATCTATATCAGTTACTTTATCTACACAAAATGAGCAAACTTTTTTCTTTGCTCTTCTCATTCTGTTTCCGCCTCTGCCTTCACTCTTATCGAATGAGTCTCTTCCGCCACTTCTTTCTCTTTTCTGTGCCATAAAAACCTGCCTCCTTTCACCATATATAAAAGTTATTATTATTGTTTAGAACGGCAAATCTTCGTCTTCTAAAGGATAGAAGCCGTCGTTTTCAGCCGTTCCTGCGTCATTACCAGCCCTAGCTGGTCCGCCCTCGCTTCTTTTGCTATCTGCAAAATAAGCTTCCTCGGCAATAACATCAGTAGCATAGTGCTTTTTCCCCTCAGCATCATCCCAGGTTCTAGTCTGTATTGAACCAACAACAGCAATTCTGCTACCTTTGGTAAAATACTTACTACAGAACTCTCCAGTTTTGCCAAATGCAACTACAGGTATGAAATCAGCCTGTCTCTCTTCGCCGGGTTTATGGAAACGCCTGTCCACTGCGATAGTAAACCTGCATACAGCAGTGTTATTACCATTTGTGGAATATCTAATCTCAGGGTCTTTAGTCAGTCTACCCATTAAAATGACTTTGTTCATACAATCACCTGTTAGTCTTTCCTTACTACGATATATTTTAATATACCTTCAGTAATTTTGTACAATCTTTCAAGTTCCAGTGGGAATGTACCTTCTGCACTGAAATTAGCCATCACATAATAACCTTCATTACGGTGGTCAATTGGATAAGCAAGTCTTCTCTTACCCCATTCTTCTATACTCTCTAACTGAGCTGAAGTTTCCAACAAGACTTTAAATTTCTCAACAAGCGCCTTAACTGGCTCTTCACCAATTTCGTTGTCAATTATGAAAATGCTTTCATACTTGTTTACCATTATCTTTCACCTCCTCTTGGACTATGGCCCTGCAATGACTTCACAGAGCAAGGATTACGAAAATGTATTTTATCACAATACGTCTAAAATTGCAAGGTAATTTTTACACCTATCACATTTTTTAGGCTTCTGCCAACTCTTAATCTTTTTCTATTATAAAAAATGAACATTTCACCGAGAGTCACTACCTATTCTTCCCTAAGTACTTAAGAAAAATCAGAATCCGATTTATAATCCACATTGGCAGTTAGTCTTATATCCCGTGAAGATGAGCCGATGAGTATCTGAAACATACCACTCTCTATATGCCATTTATTAAGCGATGTATTAAAATACGCAAACGCTTCCTTATCAAGTGTAAATTTAACTGTTTTCTCTTCATTAACTTTCAAGCCAATTTTATCAAAAGCCTTCAATTCCTTATAAGGGCGTAAAACCTTACAAGCAACATCTCTTATATAAAGTTGAACTATTTCCTTGCCATCCATGTTACCTGTGTTTTTAACTTTGAAAATTACTGTCACATTTTTATTTTCTAATTCATTATCATAAGATACTTGTAGATCTGAATACTCAAAAGTAGTGTAAGAAAGTCCATATCCAAATGGGAACAAAACGTCTTTTTTATAAGTATCGTAATAACGATAGCCTACCATTATTCCTTCAGCATACCATGAAGCATATCCATTTCCTGGATATGTAGGAAACGCTGGAGTATCCTCAATCCGGATTGGGAAAGTTTCTGCGATCTTTCCACTAGGATTTGACTTACCAAACAATATATCCGCAATTGCGCTTCCACCCGCCTGCCCAGAATACCACTCAAAGACAACAGCCTTCACACTACCAATCCATGCAGACATATCTATTGCTGAACCTGCTTGAATAACAACTACAGTATTAGGGTTTATCTCTGCAACTCTTAATATAATATTCTCCATAAAAGTCGGAAGAGTAATAATATCTCTGTCGTAGCTCTCCCTTTCTATTAAATCTGGGTTTCCTACAAACACTACTGCCATATCAGAATTACCTGCAGACTCCATAGCTTTATTCAGACCATTTACAGCAGGACGAACATCATAATATGCCTCAGTATACTCAATATTTATATCATCACCAGCTAGCTCCCTTATCTTATCTAAAGGAGAATCAACCCTAATTGGCTGCACACATGCACTACCACCACCCTGGATGACCGGATTCTCAGCAAACTTACCAATAATAGAAACCGTTTTAACTTTATCCTTTATTACAGGCAAAATGCCATCTTCGTTCTTTAAAAGCGTAATCGATTCTAGTGCCGCTTTCTTTGCTAAACTATGGTGTTCAGTAACATTATAATCATTCGCTCTATTTTTACGGCTTTCGGCTGCCTTAAATACAAAACTGAGCAATCTTTCCACTGCAGCATCAATCTCACCTTCTTTAATAATACCTTTGCTATATGCTTCTTTAAGCTCTATAATTCTTTCTTCATTATATGGCATTGTAAGCTCTAAGGATGCTTTAAGGGCTTTTACGCCATTATGGACAGCGCTCCAATCTGACATAACAATACCGTCAAATCCCCAATCCTCCCTTAGTATGTCGTTAAGAAGAAGTCTATTTTCACTACAATATACACCGTTTAAGCGGTTGTAGGCACACATAACAGTCCAAGGCCTTGCCTTCTTAACGGCTATTTCGAAAGGTCTGAGATATATCTCTCTTAGCGTACGCATATCTACTTCGGTGCTTATTTGAAAACGGTCATATTCCTGGTTGTTAGTTGCAAAATGTTTTAGTGAGGTGCCAACATTTTGGCTCTGCACTCCTTCTATATATTCAACTGAAAGCTCTCCTGCAAGTAGTGGATCTTCTGAAAAATATTCAAAATTACGTCCACAAAGTGGTGTTCTCTTAATATTTGTACCAGGGCCAAGGAGTACGTCAACGCCCATAGCTCCGAATTCCTCTCCTAAAGCTGCTGCAACATCATGCACCAGCTTACGGTTCCAGCTAGCAGCTAAAGCTGATAAGGTCGGAAAGCAAACCGATTTATGTGTGAACTTATTACCATCCTCATCAACACCTTCTTTTCTAAGCCCATGAGGCCCATCAGCTACGTATATTGATGGTATTCCCAAACGTTCAATAGCAACAGTCCTCCATCTATTTTCACCTACAAGCAAAGTAATTTTTTCCTCAATGCTTAATTTACTGATTATTTCTTGCAAGTTCATAAAATCACTCCAATCACCAAAAATTTATTATTCATTGTTATAATTATATTACAATGAGATATTTA
>Ga0123336_10000308_pt1 | contig 50574 bp, 40 predicted proteins | sample SSSSmetaG_FD_96466 | JGI IMG/M metagenome (GOLD analysis project Ga0123336, IMG submission 96466) | Glacier valley bacterial and archeal communities from Borup Fiord, Nunavut, Canada, to study Microbial Dark Matter (Phase II) - ​SSSS metaG | ecosystem: Environmental > Aquatic > Freshwater > Ice...
GCGGCGCGACACGGTCATGGTGGTGGCCTGCGGGCTGCACAACCTGCGCGTGCGCAGTCCCCTACGGGCGTATCCCGCGCCCGTACCCGCAAAATTCTCCATCTCTTCCGAATAAGCTTTAATATCCAATTAGCAAGTATAAAAATGGAGCCTGCTATTATCACAGGTAGACCAAGCTTGGCTCCAAGGCCAAGGGTGCCAATCGTTATTATTCCTCCTATCGCACAGATAGTAATTCCTATTCTTTGAAGAAGTTTTGGTTTCTTCATGGCTCTTTTTGGGTAAAGTTTGAGAAAGCAAAGTTCATCATTTGGCTGGGCCTCTCCTGTCTGCTACTTTCTTAGTACTTCAATCAGTTGACAAAAGCCAACTCCCGTTGACCCCCTCCACCCAGCCGCCCAGCGTTTCCCAAGCACCGCCAGCGGCTTCCGGATGACCGCCAACCGTCTCGCAAGCCTCGCCAACCGCTTCGCAACGCCCGCTAACCGCTTCGCAACCCTCGCCAACCGTTTTGCAAGGCTCGCCAACCGCTTCGCAACCACAAACCTTGCGTCACAACGTCCGCCAACCGCTTCGCAACCACAAACCTTCCCTCCATACTACAAACCTTCGGGCACAACCACAAACCTTCGCGCACTTCACAAACCCTGTGGCCCGCCCCAATACCTTCCCGCAAGCCCAGCCCGCCAGCCGCGCCGAGTGGCGGCAGTGGCTGGCCGAGCACCACGCCAGCCTCCCCGGCGTGTGGCTGGTGTATTGCAAAAAGGCCAGCGGCTGGCCCAGCGTACGCTGGCGGGTTGAATAAGCCAGCATCGCCTTGGGGCCGGGCCGCACCCGTTGTTGGCTGGGGCGGGGCATCGGCGGGAACAGGCCCGGGAGGACCAAGGTCTGGCTACTTCACAAACCGCCGCGTCTCGGTGTGCTGGTCCGGGGCGGTGACGACCAGGGTGTAGACGCCGGTTGCCAGTCCGGCCACGTTTACGCCGCCGGTTTCCACCGTGCCGTGGGCCACGGCCTTGCCGTACGCATCCAGGATGCGATAGGTGCTGCGGGCCAGGGTCGCGTCGGGGGTGAAGTTCAACCGGTCGACCACCGGATTGGGGTAAATTTCCAGGGGTTTGACGGGGCGCCCGGCGTCTGCTGAAGCACCGGCAAGGGTGGGCCCGGCGGCCGCGCGGCCCGCCACTTTGGTGATGCGCACCCAGTTGAGGTTGTAGCCCCCGGTTTGGGCGAACACGCCGAAGTTGTAGGTGCCCGCATTCACGGTCACGGTTTTCGACACGGTGGTCCAGGTTTGCCAGCCGCCGGTGGCCGGCACGGCCGTGTTGCCCAACGGGATGGCGCCCGCGTTCAGGTCTGATGAAACGGTGCCGCCGCTGGCGCCGCTGGCCACGCGGTATTCAATGGTGTAAGTCCCCGTGGTGGGGAAGTTGATGCCGTTCCACACCAGGTAGTCGCCGGCGTCGATGTAGCCCATGTCCTGGCCGCCGCCCGCGTCGGTGCAGGTTTCCACTACCATCCCGTTGTTCACGTTAGCCGCCTCGGCCTCCAGCTGCCGGCTGAAGCCAGCGGCGGCGGTTTGCACGCGCAGGGAGGTGGTTTTATCGTTCCAGTTGCCGGTGCCCAGCGGGTTGTTCACCAGGCAGGCGTTATTGGCCGCCACGGTGAGCGCGGCGCCGGCAAAGTTGTCGTTTTCGTATAGCACCACTTGGTAGCCGGCGCTGGGCTGCAGCGAGGAAATGTCGTCGTTGAGAATGCCGCGCGCCTGCAGGGCGGCCAGGTTGTAGTCGCCCGGGGGCCGGGCCACGGCCGGGCCCAGGTAGTTGCAGTCCTTGTAAAAGGTGGCCGCGCCGGTAGCCGGCGGCGCGGTGCCCGCGTAGCCGCCAAACGTGGCAATGGCCCGGGTGGGCTGCGGCGTTTGCAGGGTGGCCGACTGGTCGGCCACGTCGTCGTAGGCAAAGCCGTAGGATTTCTGGCCGACGCTGATGCCCGGCAAGTGCCAGAACCGGGCGTAATAGTTCTCGGGCACGGCCTGGTAGAAGCTGGCCACGTTGTACCAGTCTTGCTGGCCAGGGGTGGCCGCGGTGGTGTTCACCACGTGCCGGTTGATGGCCGCCGTGAGCTGGGCCTGCACCACGAGGTCGCAGTCGCCGTCGCCGTTGCGGGTGGCCAGCACGCCCTTGCCTTCGAAGGCCTCCTGGGTGGTGGGACGGCGCGTGATGATGCCCGTGCGGCCCGCGTAGGCCCCCGACTGCCCCACCACCGTGAGCCGGTCGTTGGCGATGCGGCCCTTGAACACGCCTGCGTTGCCGGCGTTGAAAATCAGGTCCACGTTCACGTACTTGGCCCAGATGGCGTCGATGTACGACCGGAAGTAGTTGGCCTGCGGGCCGGGCGTGGTGCCGTTGGTGCCGTCGTAGAAGTCGGCGGTTTTCGACGGGAAGGTAATTTCGCCGGTCGCGTTGTTCACCGTGTTCTGAAACTCGGCCGGCACGTTGGTTTTGTAGGCGGCCACGATGTCGGCCGCGGTTTTTAGCTCGCCGGTGCGCTGCTGGTAGCCGTTGCCGAACAACTCCAGGCCCATCGGGTACTTGTAGGAATCGACGCGCGTGGTGTTGCCAAAAAAGCCGTATTGGTTGTTGGTCAGCTCAACGACTTCGTAGAGGATGTCCCGGTTGGGGTCGTTGGGGTTCTGGCCGTTGGGCCCCGCGTAGCTCGACGGCGCCCCCGACGTGCCAAAGAAGTAGAAGTACAGCTGCTGCCCTTTGGAGATGAACACCCGGCAGCCCGCAATCTGGGGCAGGGTGAAGGTTTTGTTCGGAATGTCCGTGAGCCGGGTGAAGCAGGCCGCGTAGCGCGAGTTGCCGCCGGGCCCGGTGTTGCCGTTGTAGGTCGGCCCCAGCACCGTGTTGTACGACGTCGACATGGGCACCACCGCGCTGTTTTGGGCGTTCCCCACACGTGGTTGCCGGCGTTGTCGAGGCCCACGATGGCCACGTACAGGTCGGCGTCAGCAAAGGGCGAGGTGTTGGCCACGGTGAACGGAATGGGCCCCTGGGCCGCCCCGGCCCGGGGCAGAAACAGTGCGCCAAACAACAGAGCCAGGAAGGGAAGCAGTGCAAGTTTTTTCATTTGGTAGGAATTGTGAAAAAGGGTGAAATGGAAAAGGGAAACCAGGCAAATTTTCGGGCCGCCGGCCGGGCCGCAACCCGCGCGCCTTGGTCAGCCGGCGGTCCCCGTCCGGCAAGCCCGTCAGCAACCGGGAGCGGCCGTAATAATCGGGGCGGCACAGCCCCAAAAGCGCCGTGGCGTACCGAGTGGCCGCACACAAACTAGGGGGATTCTGACGAGAAAAACCTTTTTTAGTTGGTGGACAACGGCCCTTGAATCTGGTCTTTACACGCTTACTGCACACGCCTGGGGCAGCGCGGCTTCGGCACGCTGCCCCCGCGCAGCCGGTTGCTTTGCAAGCCCGGCTCGATGGTGCGGCGGGCTTTTCGGTTTAAAAAACACAGAGAATGAAGTTAAAAAACAACCCTTTTTTTGCCGTTTTTTTGGGCGGTGCGGCAGCAGTTTTTCGGCGCGCAAACCGCCTGCTTGGTTCGGTTTAATTCAGCCTTTAAATTGTGCATTTCGTAGATACGTTTTTTCGCGGGCGGTCAGGGCCAAAGTATCCGGTGAAAAAGGAAACCTTCGGGGCCGCCCCTGCGAATACCCTACCCAGCCGGAGCGCCGGTATCTGCCGGCGCCACTCGGGCAAGCACGATGAATTTCCCCCTGGAATTTATTCTGACGACCTTTTTAAGCAAGGCATTCATGGGCAACGGCAAGAAGAAGCACGGCAAGAAAAACGAGTTGTCGGAGGACGTGCTGGGTATCGCGGCCATTTCCATCAAGAAATTCCGCAAGGTGACCAAGCAAATCGGCAAGCTGAGCACCGGCCAAAAGCTGGTTGGCGGCGTGGCCCTGCTGGCCGCAGGCCTCACCTACCTGGCCAAAACGGAAGGCGAAACCACCGTCCCCGTGGCCGACCCGCTCGCCCCGGAGCGGGGGCCCGCCAGTGCTGCCAAAACCCACTCCCACGCAGAAGCCACGGCTGCCACTCCTGCCAAGCCCGTAAAGTCTCCTAGAAAAATCCGGAAGGGCCCGAAAGACGAATAGCTTGTCTCTTCGGACCGTCTTCAGTCCAGCGCCACTTCCTCCTTCCATCAAAATCGCACGCCATGAAAAAGACCAAAAAGCAAAAAGCCGACAAAAAATCCACGCTCGGCGGGGCCGCCAAGTCCCTCAAAAAACTGCGCAAGGGCACCGCCAAGCGTCTGGGCGGACTTAGCACGGCCCAAAAAGTAGTGGGCGGCGCCGCCCTCGTGGCCCTGGGGCTGAGCTATTTCAACAAGCGGCGCAATCAAGCCGTGGGCCCGGCTTCCGGCAACATCGATGCGACGGCCGCCGAGGAAAACCTGGCCGCGCTGGACGAGAACCAAGTCTGACCAAGCCATTCGCGCGCGGGCGTCCGCCGATTCAATCGTTGGCCACCGGCCACAAAAAAGCGGCGGAAGCTCCCAGAGCTTCCGCCGCTTTTTTGCGCGGGGCAGTTGGCCAGTCCCGGATTAGGCGGCCGGGGCCGCCGCGGGCGGCGGGGTGGCGCTGGCGTGCTTCACGCGCACGGCAGTGGGGCCTTTCTGGCCCATTTCCACTTCAAAATTTACCTTGTCGCCTTCCTTGATGGGGCCGCCAGCCAAGCCGTTGGCATGCACGAAAATGCTTTCCTGGGTCTGCGAATCTTTGATGAAGCCGTAGCCCTTCGAGTCGTTGAAGAAGCTCACGTTGCCGGTCCGGACGGGGTCTTCGTTGTCGTCGTCGGTGCGGCGGGCCACCCCGATGCGAATGTCCTCGTCTTTGATAATGCGCTTCTTGCTGGGGTCGGGCGGGGTGGAGGAAATGTTGCCGTTTTCGTCCACGTAGGCCAGCATCTCGTCCAGGTTTTGGCCCGACTTAGCGTTGGCTTGGCGCTCGGCTTTGCGCTCTTCCTTCTCGGTTTTCTTCTTCTGCTTTTTCTTCTCGTTGTCCTTTTTACCAAACGTTTCTTGTGACCTACCCATGGTGTATGCGGCTGTTTCGTGGTTTCTGTTTCGCCAAGCTACAACAGCGAAGGGTAAGCAGAAGATTGTGGATGAAAGCGAAGATACGAAATAATGAGGCTCGGCGGGCCGGCGCTTCAGGCGGCGGGGGCGGGGCGGGGCCAGCGGGCCGCGCGCCACGCCGCTCGTTGCGTGGCGTCGAGGAACGTCCAGGCCACGAAGCGGCTGGCTTTTTGGCCCTGGGCCATGGCCACGGTGCGCACGTCGAGCGCCCCCACGTTGTGCAGCGCCTTGTAAATACCCGGCAACGAATCCTTCTTTGAAACCAGGAAGTGAACCAGTAGCCCTGGGTGGCGAAGCGCACGCTTTCGGCCACCATGCGGCGCACGAAGCCCACTTCGCCGCCGGGGCACCACAGCTCGCCGGGCCGCCCGGCGAAGTTGCGCACCGGCCGGCCGCCGGCCGCCGGGTCCAGGTTGCGGAGCTTGCGCCCGGTGCCGGCCGCCGCTTCCGCCGCCGAGGCGTGGAAGGGCGGGTTGCACAGCGTGAGGTCGAACTGCTCGTCGGCCCGTATCACGCCTTCAAAAACAGCGGCCGGGTCCGGCTGCCGGCGGCCGGTGAGGGCGCCCGTCAGCGCCGGGTTGGCCGCCACCAGCTGCCGCGCCACGCCCAGGGCCGTCGGGTCAATGTCGGTGCCCACAAACTGCCAGCCGTACTCCCGGTGGCCCAAAATGGGGTAAATGCAGTTGGCGCCCATGCCCACGTCGAGCACCCGGATGCCCGGGCCCCGCGGAACGGCACCCGCGTTGTCGGCGGCCAGCAGGTCGGCCAGGTAGTGTAGGTAATCGGCCCGGCCGGGAATGGGCGGGCAGAGGTAGCCGGCGGGCAGGTCCCAGGCGGCAATGCCGTAGAACTGCTTCAGCAAGGCTTGGTTGAGCGCCTTCACCGCGGCCGGGTTGGCAAAGTCGATGGACAGGTCCTGGTACGGGTTGGGCCGCACAAAGGGCGCCAGCCCGGGGCTGCCGGCCACCAGCTGGGCAAAATCGTAGCGCGCCCGGTGGCGGTTGCGCGGGTGCAGGCCGTCTTTTTCGGCCGCGGGGGGAGGGGAGGGTTTCTTCACGTCGTTTTGTAAAGGTACCAGCCCTGGCCCAGCGGCTTCACCACAATCAGGCGGTTGGGGCTCATGGCGGGCACGGCGGCGGGGTTGGGCTCGTAGAGCAGGCCCACGGTGTTGCCGGTGAGGCCGCCCACCACAAATTCCACGCACGTGGCGCAGCCGGTGTCGCGCCGGCCCACCCGGCTGATGTAGAGCCGCCGCAGCAGCGCCCGCAAGGCCGGGTTGGCGTTGGCGGCGCGCTCGCCGGCCCGGCCGGTGTCGGCGGTGGGCGCGGCAAAGTAGCGGCCGGCTTGCAACAGGCGTAGGGCGTGGTCAAAGTCGGCCCGGTGGCGGGCGAAGTGGGCGCCGAGGTCGGCGTCGGCCCCCATCCACAGCCGCATGTTGCCCAAGGTGAAGGCGTGGGGGGCCTGCGGGTGCTTGCGGTCGTAGGCGGCCACTTCGGCCGGCGGCATGGCCGCCAGGATGCCCACCATTGGCGGGCCGAGGTGCGTCATGGCCAGGTTGCGCACGGCGCCGAGCTTCCAGCCCGCGTCTTCTTTGGTGAAGTGCAGGTAGAAGTCGCGGCGGCCCAGCGAGTCGCGCAGCTCCACGGCCACCACGGCCGTGGCCGTGCCCTGCTGCACCAGCTGGCAGGTGCGGGCCACCCGCGCCGGAATTTGCTGGCCCAGGGTTTGCGCTTTGGCTTGGCCGGCGGCTTCGCAGCAGAGGTAGCTTTTCATGGGCTCCCACCCGCCGGGGGCCACAAACTGCTCGGCAATTTGCAGCGGTTCGAGGGGCGGGGCGGGCTCGGTCAACCGCGGCAGCCCCAGGCAAAAGAGTAGCAGTAGGTGGTTCATGCGCAGGCTAACCCCGGGTTGTGGGGTGAAAATTCCGTGGGTGGCGGTGGTGCGGCAACGCATTGCCGGCATCCACCAGTGACCGCCGGGGGCTTGGGCCCCGGCTTCAAGCGAGTTAGCGGCGGGGCGCGGGGCCTTTGCGGGGGCCGCCCGCGGGGCCTTTGGCGGGCGGCCGGCTGCCGGAGCGGCTGGGGGCGCCGCTCTTGGGGCGGGCCGCACCGCCCGCGCCGGGCTTGGCGGGGCGCTTGCCGGGGGCGGCGGGTTTGTCGGGCCGGGGGCCCCACCAGCCGTTGGCGGCCGGGTTCTTTTGGGAGGGCGGGCCGGACTTGGGGCGCCGGTCTTCGGCGGGCGCTTTGGGGGCGCGGCGGCCCCCGGAGGCGTCTTCGGTGCCGGAAGATTTTTCCACCATTTTCATGATGCCGGCCAGCTCGGCCGGGGTCAGCTCGCGCCAGTCGCCCACGGGCAGGCCTTTCACGCTCACGTTCATGATGCGCACCCGTTCGAGCTTCGTTACCTCGTAGCCAAAATGCTCCACCATGCGGCGGATTTGGCGGTTCAGCCCCTGTACCAGCGTGATGCGGAAAATGTAGGGCGTCTCTTTCTGGAGGAGGCAGGGCTTGGTGACGGTGCCGAGCATGGGGACGCCGTGGGCCATTTCGGCCAGCATCTGGTCCGTGAGAATGCGGTTCACCGTCACCACGTATTCTTTTTCGTGGCGGTTGCCGGCCCGCAGGATTTTGTTCACGATGTCGCCGTCGCTGGTCAGGAAAATCAGGCCCGACGAGTCCTTGTCCAAGCGGCCGATGGGGAAGACGCGGGCGGCGTGGTTCACGTAATCCACGATGTTACCGCGCACGCCCGGTTCGCTGGTGCTCGTCACGCCCACGGGCTTGTTGAAGGCCAGGTACACGGCGTCGGCGGCCTGCTTGGGTTCGAGCTTGTGACCGTTCACGCTCACCCGGTCGCGCGGGCCCACCTGGTCGCCCACCTGGGCGGGTTTGCCGTTGAGGAGCACCGCGCCCTGCTCGATGTAGCGGTCGGCTTCGCGGCGCGAGCACAGGCCGCTTTCGCTGATGAACTTGTTGAGGCGGACGGAGGAGCTGGCGGGCATCGGCGGATAAACAGGGATAAATAAGCTGGCGGGGTACGGCCCGCAAGTTAAATAGCCGGCGGGCGGCAAAAACCGGGCGTCCCGGGGCTTTGGCCAATAACCCCGGCGTAAACCCGGCCGTATCAGCCAGTAAAAGCGGCAATACTGCTGTTTTCACACGCCTTACATTTCATTTCCATGAACACCAAACTGCTGGGCCTGCTGGCCGCTGCCGCACTGGCCACCGCCGCCTGCCAACAAGATAAAAAGACCGAAACCACAACCCCCGAAATCACTACGACCACGACCACCACCACGACTGCCCCCGATACCCTGGCCTACCGCACCGACGCCCGCCACCTGGCCGACCGCGTGGCCACCGACCTGGCCCTGACCGACCCCACCGTGAAGCGCCGCCTCGAAAACACCTACTACACCCGCGCCAGCCGCCTCGGTGAGCTGCAAACCCACTACACCGCCGACACCACCGGCCGCTACCAGGCCCTGCGCATGGCCAACGACCAGGCCGACGAAGAGGTGCGCACCTCCCTCAACAACCCAACGTATTACAAGACCTATTCGGCCAACCGCGCCCAGTACGGCGACGGCCCGTACTCGCTGGCCCCAACCGCCACGACCGCCGCTCCCGTCGCCCCCGCGGCCGGCGGGCGCCACACCGGCGGCGTGGGCCAGGGCACGGCCGTGAAAAAGCTGGAAAACAAGGACGACTACCGCAAAACCAAATACGAAAACGGCGCCAAAGTCAAAGTCAAAGACGACGGGGCCCGCAAAATCAAAATGGCCGACGGCACAAAAGTAAAAATTGACGAAGACGGCAACCGGACGGTAAAAAAAGGCCTGTTTCACTAACCGGCTTTTACCCATCAAAACGCCTGTTCCTGATTGGGAGCAGGCGTTTTGCATGAAAATAGTCGAAATGAGTACGGCGAGCAGGAACGGGTGACGGCCGGCTTGTTGGCCGCCGCCGGCCTGCTTTACCAGTGCAGCGACCAGGAAGCGCCGGTGAAAGGGCCGTAGTTGTACGGGGCCCACCGGCCCCGCCGGTACCAGGGCTGCGGGCAGGGGGGGGGCGGGACCAGGCCGGTGCCGTGGGCGGCGGGCGCGTTCGGGTCGAGCGGGGCCTCGACGCGGGTGCGGCCGTTGCGCACGGCAATTTTGGCGAAAGCGTAGCCCAGGGCAATGCCCACGGGATAATCGGAGGCCCAATGCACGCCGTTGTTCAGCATGGCGTAGCCCAGCAGGCCCATCAGCGAGTACCCCACGGGGCGGATGAAATGGTATTCGGGGTAGTTGTCGGCGATGACCGTGACCGTGGCCATGGCCGTGGCTAGGTGGCCGGTGGGGAAGGCGTCGTAGTTGGGCACGAAGCTCTGGTAGCGGCTGTACGACGGAAACAGGTGCCACTCGCCGCGGTCCTGGGTGGCCACGTAGGGGCTTTGGCGGCCGGTGAGGCGCTTGAGGCCCTGCACCACCAGGCCGGTGCTGAAAATGGCCTCGCCGAGCTGGCTGGAGGTTTGCAGGGCGCGGTTGTCCTTCTTCAGGCCGCCATACACCCAGAAGCTGGTGGCCACGGTGAGGTGCGTCCAGCCGTCGCCGAGGTAATAAAACGTGCTGTTGAGGTTGTCGGGCACGTTCAGCTCCAGGGGCAGGCTGGCGGTGCCCACGTGGAAGGGAATCGAAAACAAGGACTTCTGCGTGCTTTTGGGGGTGAGACCCAAGAACAGCCCAAAGTTCTGCGACCAGTCCACGATGGCCTGGTCGGCCACCCACAGCGCCGCCGAGCTCACGGCCAGGCCCACAAACGTGTCGGTGTTCTCCCGGCGAAAAGCGTAGCGCGGAAACTGGCCCAGGTCGCGCGGGATGTGCAGGGCCCAGCGGAAGGGGCGGGGCTTGTCGTAGTGCCAGGTCACGCCCGGCGCCACGGTGTAGTCGGTGATGCGGCCCGCCGCGGTGCGCCGGGGGCGGGGCAAGGAATCAACCGGAGTGGGCCGGGCCCGGGCCGGGCGGATGGTGTCGGGTGGCGCGGACAAGGCCACGAGCAGGGTGTCGGCCGCCGCGGAATTGGCGACCGGGAAAGGCAACCGGGCCGCGTGGACTGAGGTGCTGGACCAGAAATTCAGACCGAGCAGCGCCGCTGCCAACAAGCGCCCCAATGGGCGGGGGTAAAATAAAAACACGCAACAATGAATAAAATAGCCGCACCACCAACCAGCCGCCGCCACGGAAGCACTCGATAGCGCAACTGAAAAAGGACCGAACGCGGCCCGCATAACGACCACAAAGGTAACACCGGCTTCACGCTGGGTTCACACGACTCGCTGCAGCTTGGCGCGACGCTCAGCGGCGTTCGGTATTTTAAGGCCGCCGCGTATCTTTCAGCCAGCTCGCGCCGTGTCGGCCGGCTTTTTCCGCGCTTCGCCCATGCAACCCGTTGCCTCGATGCCCCCCGCTGCTTTCACGCCCGTGGAAAGCGCCGCCGCTCCCGCCGTTGCCATCGCCGGCAACCGGTTTGGGGCCGAATTTGCGGCCCTGCGCCAGCGGGCCCCCGCCCTGCGCCAGGAAGACGTGGCCGCCCGCCGCGCCCGCCTGCAAAAGCTGGCCAATTGGCTGCAAACGCACCGGGCCGACATCCAGGCGGCTTTGTTCACCGATTTCCGCAAGCCGGCGGCCGAGACGGACCTGACCGAAATCTGGACTTCAATGGTGGAGCTGAAGCACACCATGAGCCACCTCAAAAAGTGGATGGCCCCGCGGCGGGTGGGCGCGAGCATGGCGCTGCTGGGCACCCGTTCCTGGGTGCAGATTGAACCCAAGGGCGTGGTGCTCATCATCTCGCCTTGGAACTACCCGTTTTACCTGGCCGTGGGGCCATTGATTTCGGCCATTGCGGCCGGCAACGCCGTGGTCATCAAGCCCGCAGAACAAACGCCCGCCACCTCGGCGCTGTTGCAGCAGTTGTGCGAGGAGTTGTTTCGGCCCGATGAGGTGCTGCTGCTGCAAGGCGACAAAGAAGTGGCCACCGAACTGCTGCGGCTGCCCTGGGACCATATTTTCTTCACCGGGAGCCCCGAAGTGGGCAAGATTGTGATGCGCGCCGCCGCCGAGCACCTCAGCGGCCTCACCCTGGAGCTGGGCGGCAAGAACCCCGCCGTGGTGGACGCCACCGCCAACCTGCGCGATGCGGCCGAGAAAATTGTGTGGGGCAAGTTCCTCAACAACGGCCAGACCTGCGTGGCGCCCGACTACCTGCTGGTGCAGGAAAGCGTGCAGCCGGCGCTGCTCACCGAAATCACGGCCGCCATCCAGCGCGCTTACAACCCCGCCGGGGCCGGCATTCAGCAGTCCGATTCGCTGGCCCGGGTGGTGAACCAGCACCACTTCGCCCGCCTCGCCGGCCTGCTCGAAGACGCCCAGACCCGCGGCGCCACCGTGGCCACCGGCGGCACCGTGGACGCCGCCCAGCACTACATCGAGCCCACCGTGCTGACCAACGTGCCCGCCGGCGCCCGCGTGCTGGAGGAGGAGATATTCGGCCCGCTGCTGCCCGTGCTCACCTTCCAGGACCTGAGCGAAACCACCGCCTACATCAACGCCCGCCTCAAGCCGCTGGCCCAGTACGTCTTCACCACCGACGCCGATAACCGCCGCTACCTGCTCGGCAACGTGTCGGCCGGCGGCGCGGGCGTCAACGAGACGGTGCTGCATTTCGCCCACCCCGAGCTGCCCACCGGCGGCGTGGGCAACTCCGGCCTCGGCAAGGCGCACGGGCACTCCGGGTTCCTGGCTTTCAGCAACGAGAAGGGCGTGATGCGGCAGCGCGTGGGTTTTACGGGCATCAAGGCCATGTACCCGCCCTACACCGGCCGGGTGCGCAAGCTGATTGATTTGATGGTGAAGTATTTGTAGGGAGAGAATCTGTCTAGAAAGCCAAAAATGGGGGCAATGGTCTAAAATGGGGTGGTACGACGATTTTTTGGTCATCGTACCACTATTTGTTGCCCAAGCCGACAACGGGCTAGTAGTGCGATGACCAAAAAATCGTCGCACCACTCCGTAGTAAACCATCGTCAAAATGGGTTGGGAAAGCCGTTGTCATTTTTTGAAAAATAATCACGACTTTATGAAATCATAGCTTGTTTAGCGTGAATCTATTCGTAAAATTGTACCATCATGCCTTGGTATGTTGGAAATTCATTCCTGGCGTTTGTCGAGCCAACTGCACGCTATTTTTTAACTTTTTTGTATGTCGCACCGGTACTGGATTTGTATTTTTTTCCTCACGGTCATGGGCAGCCCTGGGATAGCCCGGGCCCAGGCCCCGCTGGCGGTAAACGGCCGCGTCATCACCGAGGGCGACGAGCCGTTGGCCGGGGCCACGGTGCTGGTGAGCGGCACCTTTTTAGGCTCCAGCACCAACAGCACGGGTGATTTCGTGATTCCGGTGACGGCCAATTCGGCTTTTCCGCTCGTGCTCAGCGTGGCCTATCTGGGGTACGAAACCCAGCAGGTGACGGTGGCCCAGCCCGGCGACCCCGTGATTGTGACGCTGATTCCGGCGCGGGCCATCAACCAGGTGGTGGCGGCCGCCTCGCGCCAGGAAGAAAACATCTTGCGCACGCCCGTGACGGTGGAGAAAGTCACCCAGGCCCAAATCCGCCAGCTTGGCCAGCCCGACCTGCTCGGCAGCCTCACCCAGTTCAAGGGCATCGACGTGAACACGAGCAGCATGCTTACCAACAGCGTGAGCACGCGGGGTTTCAACTCAGCCTTCTCGGAGCGCGTGATTCAGCTCGTGGACTACATGGACATTCAGTCGCCCACCTTGAGTTCGGGAGCGGGCAACTCGCTGGGCCTGCCCGACGTGGACGTGGCCAGTGTGGAAGTGCTCTACGGGCCGTCGTCGGCGCTCTACGGGGCCAATGCGTTCAACGGGGTGGTGCTGCTTAACTCGCGCGACGCTTTTACCGACCAGGGGCTGAGCGTGCGCCTGCGCGGCGGTCAGCGCGACTACTTCGACGGGCAGTTGCGCTACGCGCAGCGCCTAGGGCGCCGGCTGGCGTTCAAGGTGACCGGCAGCTACCTCACGGCCAAGGACTGGCTCGCCGATAACTACGCCGCCCAGCGCGTTTCGGCCTTGGTGCCGGTCAACAACGCCGCCGATTCTAACTTGGGCTACGACGCGGTGAACCGCTACGGCGACCTGGGCTTGACTTACTCGGCCGACCCCGCCAGCCCCTTTTTCGGCGGGGCCCTGGCCGGCCGCACTGTGTTTGCGCCGGGCTGGACGGAAACCGAGCTGGTGGCCGCCGACAACCGCGCCAAGCTCCTGCGGGTGGTGCCCTCGGTCTCCTACCTGCTCACCGACAAAGTGAAAGCCACCGCCGAGTTCAAGTATGCCGAAGGCACCACCACCTTGCAGAACACCAGCCGCTTCCGTTCGAAAAACTTCGCCACCAACCAGTACCGCCTCGAACTCAAGAGCGACCAATGGTTCGTCCGGGCTTTCCAGACCCAGGACTTTGGTACCGACTCGTACGACTTGGGCTATTTGGGGGGCTTCATGCAAAACGCCGTGAACCCCGTTACCGGCCGCTCCTACGCCGCCGATTATTTCACCCGTTACGGGCAGGCCTACAACGCAGCCCTGCTGTTGGGGGGTTCCGATGCTCAGGCCCAGGCCACGGCCCGCGCCCAGGCCGCCGCCGCCCAGCTGCAAGCGGGCACGCCCGACTTTATTGCCCTGCGCAAAGCCATTGCAGGGGACAACACGCCCGGCCGGGGGGCGCGCGTTGATGCCAGTTCCTTTCTCAACGACGTGAGCGGGCAGTACCGCTTTGCCCTACCCGCGGTCGACCTGATTGTAGGGGGAGCGTACCGCGAATTCCGGCTCGGCTCGAACGGCCGCCTGTTCGACGATGCCGACGGCACGCGCATCCGCAACTACGAGTATGGCGGTTACGCCCAGCTCAGCAAGGTCGCGCTCGACGAGCGGCTGAAGCTGGCCGTGGCTGGCCGCCTCGACAATTTCAAGAACTTCGGGCAGGCGTTTTCGCCGCGCGCCTCGGCCGTGTATTCACTCGGCGGCGACAAGCAGCACAACTTCCGGGCTTCTTTCGGCCGGGCCTTTCGCTCGCCCAGCCAAATTGACCAGTACACCAACATCGACCTGGTGGCGGGCGTGTACCGGGGCAACGTAGGAGCGGGCTACCAGGGCTATAGCCCGGCCCTGGCCGCCAACCCCCAGGGCAACCCCGCCAACTACGCGGTGGACGTGGCCCCCCTGCGCCTCGAACAGGTCAGCTCTTACGAGGCCGGCTACAAGGGGCAGCTCGTGAAAGACCTGGTGCTCGACGTGAGCTACTACTACAGCCAGTACCGCGATTTTGTGGTGCCCGGCGTGCTCATCGGCAACGTCGATGGCAGCCGGCCCACGTTTGGGCAGTTGCTCGCGGCCGCTCCCGTCCGCTTCCAGGACGCCCGCCTGCCCACCCGGGTGCTCGTGGTGGCCAGCAACCTCGATTTGCGGGTGCGCACCCAGGGGGCGCTGCTCGGCCTCACCTACACCGTCCGCCGCGCCGCCAATTTCACCGGCAACTATTCGTTCAACCAGCTCCTCAACGCCAGCGACGAGGTGCCCTTCTACAACACGCCCCGCCACAAATTCAACGCGGGGGCCTTTGGCGAGCTGGGCCGCCGCCTGGGCTACAGCCTGAACTACCGCTGGGCCGCGGGGCACCGCTACGAATCGACGTTCGCGGCCGGCTCGTTGGCCGCCTACCAGAGCCTCGATGCCCAGGTGCGCTACGCCGTGCCCAAGCTTGGCACCACGTTTGAGCTTGGCGGCTCCAACCTTTTCGACACAAATAACGTGCAAGTCTACGGCGGCCCGCAAATTGGCCGCCTCGCCTACGTGGGCATAAATGTGCTGGTGAAATAGCGCGGCTTTCCCGTTCCTTTTTCGGTATCTTTTCTCCTTGAAGTTATGCAGGAACTGGGTGGAAAGCCCATTCAGCGCGTGCAGAGCCGCATCGTTGCGTCTGACGCTCGCACCATTTAACGGCCTCTTGGAACGGCGCGAACGCCAGACGCAACGGGGCGGCTCTGCGCCTGATTCATGAATTGCTAAACAGCTTCCCTCCCCTGGTTCGTCTCATGCAAATTTACCGCTGGCTTTTTTTTCTCACGATGACGGGAGCCAGTTTGCTGACGGCCCCGTCGGGGTGGGCGCAGTGCCTGCCCTTGGAACTGCTCGACCGGAGCATCGCGACGGGCCGGGCCACGCCCGACAGCTTGCGAGCGCTGCTCTCGCTCGAAGAAGTGGCTTTCGATACGTGGGTAGCGCATCCGGGCCCCGACCCCTACTGGACCTGCACCGCTCCGGGGCCAGCCGCTGCCGGCGAGGCCCTCGTGGGTGCCTGGGTAGGCCTGCGCCGCAGCAACCAGCACACCTACTACGACCTCGTGTACAAAACCACCAGCCGCGCGTGCATCACCCAGTTGTGGGCCGAGCTGCGGCGGCGCGGCAAGCTCAAATCGGAGGTCATCAACTGCGTGCAGTGCGAGGGCGAGCGGCTGGTGGGCAAGGACTACACGGTTACTATTTTTACTCAAAAGGTGGCCTATGCCGCCAAAACTACGCCTTTCCCCTACGTGTTGGTGTTGCGCCGGGGCGAGACTGCCGCCGTGCCCGAAGCGTCGTCGCAGCTCAGCGACCGGCCGTGAGCTACGTGGCCAGCCCGCTGCTGCTGCCGGGTGGCGCCTCGGCTACCGTGCGCTGCACCCGCCACAATGACTTTTCCTGCTTTCAAATCGCGCCAAATTCACCGGCTGAAACCCGTCGCGTGAGCCGCTACGCAGGGCTGTGGAAGACGGTGGGTGAATGCGACCGGCGGCACTGAGCCGAGTGATTGGGGGCTTTCGCTGCTTGCCCGTCCGGCTTTATCTTTGAAAACAATTCTGCCAAACCAGATGGGACAGCCCAACCAGCAGCGCCACTACACGTCCAAAGAATATTTCGCCCAAGAAGCCAGCAGCGAGGTGCGGCACGAGTACTTCGATGGGGAGGTTTTTGCAATGGCGGGGGGCACTAAGTCGCACAACTTGATTGCGCAGAATTTTACGCTGGCCCTGCGCGGCAGTTTGCGCGGCAAGGGCTGTCAGGTATTTATGGAAGACGTGCGGCTGGCCGTGCAGGATGACTTCCACTATACGTATCCCGACGTGGTAGTGACCTGCGACTCCGCCGACCGGCGCGACCCGTACCTCATCCGTCAGCCCCTGCTCATCGTCGAGGTGCTTTCGCCCTCGACGGCCGAGTATGACCGCAGCCGGAAATTCAACCAATACCAAAAAATTGCCTCCCTGCGGCACTACATCCTGGTATCGCAGACGGCTTGTGTGCTGGAGTGGTTTCGGCGCAACGAGGCCGATGAGTGGATTTATACGGTGCTGAGCGACCCGGCCGACGTGCTCGAAATTCCGGAAATAGGCCTGCGCCTGCCCTTGGCCGACGTGTATGACGACACCGACGTGGCCCCGCTGCTGCTGGCGCCCGCGCCGGAAATCCGGTAAGCCGCCGCCGCTACTTTTGCCGCTGCTGCATTTCGGCGGCCATTTTGCGCTGGTTGGCTTGCAGCAGCTTGAACTTGGCCGGGCCCAGCACCAAACGCAGCTCTTTTTGGGAGGTGACGTTGATGCGCTTCAACTCGTCCATCAGCTGCGGCGACTTGGGCGGGAATTTCTCCTTGGCGGCGTTGGCCTGCTCCACGGTGCCGGCCAGGATGCCGCGCACCCGTCCGGTTTGCTCGGGCGTGAGCTTGAGGTCGGTGGCCATCACGTCGGCCAGGTCGCGGGCGGCGGCGGGGGGCGTGGGCGAATCGGGCGTGCGCACGGTTTCGACCACCGGGGCCGGCTTGGTGCGATGAAAGAGGGAGCAGCTGGCCACGGTCAGGCTCAGCAGCAGCGCGGAAAGGCGGATGAAACGCATACGTCGGGAATGCAATGTTCCTTCAAGTACGCAGGAAACGGCCGCCGGATGCCGAAAGCGAAAAATGGCCCCGGCCCCGGGACCCGGTCTACACCGCGGCGGCTACGCGCCGGGCCTCGGCGGGCCGGCTGGCTTTCAGGCCCTGGGCCGTGAAGTGCGCCAGGGCCATGATGGTGAGCATCGGGTTGACGCCGCTGCAGGCCGGGAAGGCCGAGCCGTCGGCCACGAAAAGGCCTTGCACCTCCACGGTTTCGCCGTTGGGCTTGAGCGGGTGGGTGGCCGCGTCGCCGCCCATGCGGCAGGTGCTCATCTGGTGGGCGCTGTAGAGGCCGAACTGGTTGGGCTTCCAGCTCAGCTGCGGGAGGCTGTCGAGCACGGCCGGGTTCTGCAGAACGCCGGCCTGCGCGTGCAGCGTGGGCAGCGTGTTGTGGGGCAAATACACGGTTTCGGCCCCGGCTGCCACGTGGATGTGCGCCGCGGCGCGCACGCCCTCCAGCATGTGGGCCCGGTCGAAGTCCGACAGCGTGTAGTCAATCAGCGCGGCGCCGTGCTTGTCGAGGCTTACCCGGCCGCCGTCGCGGTCGCGGGTGAGGACGATGAACGAGCCGAGGTGGTCGGCGTCGCGCAGCAGCTCGTGGTGCTGGCGGCCCGAGAGCCAGGGCAGCACCATGCTCAGCAGGCCGGGGTGGGTGGGCGGGGTTTCGAGCTTGGCGCCGAAGTTGGTGCCGTGCAGCATGGTGTAGGTGTCGTTCACCACGCTCATGCTGGGGCCGTGCCAGGAGTGCATGGGGTGGGGGTAGCGGGCGCCCACCACCACGGTGGGGTGCAGGTGCAGGTGGCGGCCCAGGTGCGGGTGCTGCAGGCCGGAGCGCAGCAGCAGCGCCGGCGTCTGGATGGCCCCGCCGGCCGCCACCACGCGCCGGGCCCGCACGCTGATGCGCACCGGGTGGCCGTCTTCGGCGGTGTGCACGGCCTCGGCGCCGGTGGCGCGGCCGTTGGCAATGGTCACGCGGTCGACTTTGGTGTCGGCCAGGATGCGGGCGCCGTGCTCGAAGGCCGTCTGCAAATACGTATTCAACGTGCCCTGCTTGATGCCGTGGGCGTCGCCGAGGGTGGAGTAGCCCAGGGCCCGAAAGTGGACGTCCGAGTCGGTGAGGCCCTTTTCGTTGCGCGGAATCAGCTTCACTTCCTGGCCCAGCTTGGTCGAACCGTCCCAAAGGGCCTGGTTTTGGCCGTTGTGGCGGGTGTAGTTGGTGTTCACGCCGATGGTGCGGGCCACGGCGTTGAGGCTTTCTTTGAATTCCAGGGTGGTGAACTGGGGGGCGGCGTGCTCGCGGGCCCATTCCTGCAGCACGTAGTCGGGGGTGCGGAAGGCGCCGGCCCAGTTTACGGTGGTGCCCCCGCCCAGGCACGAGCCGGCCAGGATGCCAATGCTGCCATCCTGGGTGGCCAGGGCCCCTTTGGCGTCGTAGAGCTTGCCCAGCATGTCCACCTCGCGCTGGGTGAAGTCGCAGCCGTGGCAGTAGGGGCCCTTTTCGAGCACCAGTACGTCGTAGCCGGCCTGGGCCAGCTCGCCGGCCACCACGCCGCCGCCCGCGCCGGAGCCAATGACCAGCACGTCGCACTCGTAGGCGGTGTCCTGCGTCGGGCGCAGGGTGCGGATGGGTTTTTCCGTGTCCACGGGCCGCTCGGCGGGGCCGGGGTAGGCCACGTGGCCCCAGGCGGCGGGCACTTCGGCCATGCTGCCGCCGTAGTACAGCAGCGAGCACAGCTTGCGCAGCGCCTGGAACCCTTTGCGCAGCTGCGGCACGTTGGAAGCGGCCCAGCTTTGCAACAGCTGCTCGCGCTGGGCGGCGTCGAGCTTGCGGAAGGGCTTCAGCGGGCCGAACCAGGTGAGGCCCAGCAGGGGCTTTTCCATCAAGTCGAGCAGTTGGCCAAACTCGCCCTGCGCGCCCTGGGGCTGCTCCCGGATGGCGTCCTGCAGCTTGTCCAGGTTCAGGCCGGTGGAGCCGGCAGGGCTGCCGTCGGGCAGGGCCGGAATGAAGGTGTCGGCCAGGGCCTGGAGGACGGCGGAACGGTTGGGCGTAAGCGTAAACATCGGGCGGGGATTTTGGACGGGAAAAGGTAAGGATTATTCCGCAAAGTGTTAGGCGTGCCGAGTTGTTTTGGGGCGAGGGCAGGGGTGTGCTTGGCGGAAGGGCAAAAAAGAACGGTCCTGCTGACCGTGTTTTTACACGCACCGCCCACCAAACTGATTACGGCCCCGACCTTTGCGCCTGCAACCACCATTCGCATCAATGCCTGCCCTTCCCCAAACGCCCGAAACTGTTCACCGCGTGCACTTTCAGGACTGCGATGTGCTGGGGCACCTCAACAACGCCCGCTACCTCGACTACTTCCTCAATGCCCGCGAAGACCACGTGGCCGCGCACTACGCCCTGAACCTGGGCGAGCTGGCCCGCGCGCAGGGCGCGGCCTGGGTCATCACCAAGCACCACCTCAGCTACCTGCGGGCGGCGCAGCAGGGTGTCACGGTGCGCATCCTGAGCCAGATTATTCACTTCGATAATTCGAACCTGGTGTTGGAAATGCAGATGCGCGACGCGGCCGGCACCCGCCTGTTGGCCCTGCTGTGGTCGGAAATGGCGTATGTGACCACGCCCGGCGGCACCCGCACCGACCACGCCAACGCGGTGATGGACCTGCTCGACGAGCTCGACGTGGAAGCAATCGGCTTCGACCCCGACGGCTTCGACGACCGGGTGGAGGAAGTGCGCCAGCAGCTAAAAAAGCAGCGCCGCGGCCCGGGCAGTGCCGAATGAGGCGTCGCCGGCCGGGCCGGGCCGCGCCGGTGGCCCGGCGGGTTGGGGCAGTTGGGCGTACATTCCCGGTTTCCTGTTTGGTGTGGCGATGATGTTTCGGAAGGGTTTGCTTGGGGGCGATGGGCCGGGCCGGTGGTGGCCGCGGGCAGTGGGGTGCTGGCTGCTGGGGCTGGTGGCGCTGGGCGCGGCGGCCCAGCCCGCGCCGGCGGCGCACCACGACCCGGAGGACGAATCGCACCGGCTCGAAATCGCCTACACGGCCCTGAGCAGGATTTCGGGCCAGTTGCGCGAGAATTATGACGCCCGCGCCGTGGCCGACGAGCTGCCCGGCCTGGCCGAAAACCTGCACGCCATCCAGCACAGCGTGGAGGAAACCGGGCAGGTGCCCGACATCAAGCAGCTGCAGATGTGCCAGCTCATGCTGGGGAACATTCAGGAGCAGCTGGGGGAGTGGCGCACGGCGCTGGCCGGGGCTCACGAGCAGCTCGAAGGCATGGAGGCCCGGCTGGCCGCCCTGGCCCCGCCCCCCGCCCGCGGGCCGCGCCCCGACGCCGCGGGCCGGGCGGTGGCGCGGGCCGATTCGGCGCTGCGGGTGCGGCAGCGGGGCATTGGGCAGCAGCTGGCGCAACGGCACGAGGGCACCAAGGCCCTGCAGACGCAGGTGGCGGCCAGCTACATTCAGACCCTGGAGCTGCAGGACGCCGTGGGCGAGCAAATGCGGCGCTTCGGCCGCACCATCGTGGAGGCGGGCTACCCGCCGCTGTGGGCCGCCCGCCCGGCGGCCCCGGCCGGCGCCGGGGCCCACCACGCCGAGGCCTACCGCCAGAAAATCATTGCCTACTACTTTGCCGACAACTGGGACAACTGGGCCTACATGGCCCTGATTGGGCTGGTGTTCTACGGCTGGGTCGCGTTCAACTACCGGCGGGTACAGCGGCGGGTGCTGGCCGTGGAGCAGCCCTTCCGCTACCTGCGGCCGGGGCCGGTGGCGGGCACGCTGGTGGTGGTGTTCAGCCTGGCCCCGGCCCTGGAGCTGCACCCGCCGCCGGTGTACCTCGACGTGCTGCAGGCCCTGTTGCTGGCGGCCCTCACGGCGGTGTTTGCGCGGAGCTGGCCGCGGCGGCCGGTGGGGTACTGGCTGGCGCTACTGGTGTTTTTCGGGGCCCTGGCCGCCGCCAACGCCCGCGCCGACACGGGCCCGGGGGCGCGCTGGGGGCTGCTCGGGCTCAACGTGCTGGCGGTGGGCCTGGGGGCGTTTTTGCTGCGGCGCATCCGGCGGGCGACGGGGCTGGCGCGGGTGGTGGTGCCGGTGACGGCCGTGTTCATGGCCCTGAACCTGCTGGCGGTGGCCGGCAACGTGACGGGGCGGCTGGGCCTGGCCAAGATGTGCAGCACGGCGGCCATTTTCGGGCTCACGCAGGGCGTGGGGCTGGCCGTGTTCATCGAGCTGTTCATCGAAGCGTTTCACCTGCAGATACTGGCCAGCCGGCTGGCGGCAGGCAGCGCGGCCCCCTTCGAGTACGACAAAATCGAGGCCCACTTGCTGCGCCTGCTCACGGCGGTGGCCGGCGGCCTGTGGCTGCTGGTGTTCACCTCCAACCTCAACCTGCACGCCACCCTGTACGCGGCCGGGGTGCGCCTGCTCACGGCCCCGCACCTGCTGGGCAGCACCGGGTTCACGCTGGGCAACGTGCTGCTGTTCTTCGTCATTCTCTTCGTGTCGGCGCAGCTGCAGCAGTACATCGGCTACTTTTTTGGCGACGTGGGGGAGGACGACGACGCCGACGCCCGGCACCGCGGCTCGTGGCTGGTGGCGCTGCGGCTGCTGCTGGTGGTGGTGGGCTTCGGGCTGGCCACGGCCGCCACGGGCCTGCCGCTGAGCAAAATCGCCATCGTGTTCGGGGCCTTGAGTGTGGGCATCGGGCTGGGCCTGCAGAGCATCGTGAACAACCTGGTGTCGGGCATCATCCTGATTTTTGAGCGGCCGTTTCACGTGGGCGACTACATCGAGGTGGCCGGCAAGTCGGGCCGGGTGCAGGACATCGGCATCCGGTCGAGCAAGCTTACCTCGCTCACGGGCTCCGAAATCATCGTGCCCAACGGCGACCTGCTCTCGCAGCACGTCATCAACTGGACCCGCACCAACGACCACGTGCGGGTGGACATGGTGCTGAAGCTGGCCCCCGGCACCGACCTGCAAAACGACCTGCAAACCGCCCGCGAGCTGATTCAGGAGGAAATCAACGGCAGCCCCTACACCATGCACAACCTGGCCCCGGAAATCCTGCTCAGCAGCATCAACGGGCAGGTGTACGAGCTGAAGGTGCTGTTCTGGGTGACCAACATCCGGCAGGAGCAGCTCACCAAAAGCGAGATTCTGGCCGGGATTTACCGGCGCTTCACGGCGCAGGGGCTGCTGCTGAGCTAAGGGGTGGCGGGCCGTCCGGCGGCGGCGGCCAGCGGCCCGGCCGCGCCGCTGGCGAATCGGCTGGGGGAGGCGCGGACGGGAGCGGCGGGACTAACGTGGCCACGCGCTGAAATAAAATATTTCGGGTACCACCGAGAAACAAAATTCGAGCATTGCAGAACAAATTGGGAGCGAGACAGAACCGAACTGGAGCGCCGAGGAACGGATTTGGAGCATCGCAGACCGAAATTGGAGGGGCGCAACGCCGGGTAGCAGGGGCGCAGAACGGCTTTGGATGGGGCAATAAGGGATTTGGAGCATTGGAATGAGGCTGCGGAGGGGGCAAGGAGGCCCGTGGACCGGATGGGCGGCGTTGGGGAGGGCAAGGGGGACGGGCAGGCGACGGAAAGAGCAAAGCCGGTACCTGGGAAAGAAGTGTTTTTGTATTTTTCTTCTAATGCGTGGTTGAGCTTGGCTTCGCGGTAGCTAGATAGAAATATCCGCCTACATTTGGGCCGGAGCATTTCCTCAACAGTCTACCCCTGAACGGATGAGAACCTTACCGATGTCGCAAAGCGACCTGGCGCTGCTATTGCCTTTGGCCTGGCAGAACTACCTCGACAACCAACCCAAATTCGGGGAATACAAGGCGGGCTACACGCCCGCGCTGGCTCCGGCAGCCCTGGCCCGCCTGAATGCGGCCCTGGCCCTGCCCGACGACGCGGCCCGCGGCGCCAACGCCGAGCTGACGCGGGGCGAGCTGCTGGAGCAGGGGCGCGAGTTTCTCGACGCCTGGCAGCAGCTGGAGGGCTACATTGAGGGGGCGTTTCCGACGGCCACGGCCTACAAGGCCATGCGCGAGGCGGCGGGCTACGGCAGCTACGACCGGGCCGCGGCCCACGACTGGACGGCGATGGCGGCGCTCATCCACTCGGCGCTGGGGTTTGTGGCGGCGCAGGGCCCGGCGCTGCAAGGCGCGGGCGAGATGCCCCCGGCCTTTGCCGCCCGCCTGGCGGCCGAGGCGGCCGACGTGCAGGTGCTCACCGGGCGCTTTAACAGGGAAACGGCCGCCGCGCAGCAGGGCACGTCGGCCCGCGGCACGGCGCTGCTGGACTGCTTCGAGGAGTTTGGGAAAATGAGCCGCGACGCGCAGCGCATCTTCCTGCGGCAGCCGGAACTGGCGCGGCTGTTTCAGACGGAGTACCTGCTGGGCATCGTGCGCGGCACGGGGCAGGCGGGGGTGCGCGGCGCCCTCGCGCTGGCCGACGGCACGCCCGCCGCGGGCGTGACGGTGGCGATAACCGGGGCAAAAACAGCCACCACGGTGAGCGACGCCGATGGCCGCTACGCCCTGGCCGTGCCGGCCGGCGACTACGGGCTGGTGTTCAGCGGCGCGGGCTACGCGCGGCAGGAGCTAGCCGTGACGGTGGAAGCTGGGGTGAAGAAGCGGGCGGATGGGGTGATGGGGAAGTAAGAAGCTTAGTAATGGTTTATCACATTCTCAAATTTTAATACGATTTAAATTTTTCTCAAAATGCAACAATTACTGTCATTCAAACCATTGAGTGGTTAGAATCTGTTTTTAGCCAAAAGACAAAGGAAATGGTTTTTGTTTTTAGAGGGGTAGAAAGGGCAAATGCTGAAAAATTAATTTCGCCGGCTTTGGAAGCTAGTCATGAACTTGCTCGCGTCAGCGTTTCAATTAGACAAAACCCAGCAGCGCTAGAAGTGTTGAAGCAATTTGATTTAAGCCAACTAGCAGAGTATGGCTTTGGAGCTAAATGGGCTGAAAAATTTATCGCAGGGGACCCATCTGAAGTACGAAGTACTTCTGTAAGTCTTATGCGGAAATGGAATCTGATGGTACAATCCGTTATCCCATGGAAAGAATTAACTGTTCCTAAAGTATTAAGCAAACCGGATGGTAATGCTTCAATAGTTTCGATTGAGTTGCAGTATGAAGGCGAGGAACCGCAGATTACTATACTGGCGAAAGCTATTGAGTCTTTAGAGCAATTATACCAAGCTATTGCTGCGGCTTATCAAGAAGATACGAGCGAGATATTGAGGGTTGTTAAAATAGATAGCGGTTCTAATATTAAAATTTATTGCAAAGGCATTGATAAAGTTGTTAAGCATTTGAATGATTTCTTTTTAGAGGCGTGGCACAAGTTCCGTCATAAAAGGGCAGAAGAATTGATTGAAAATAATCGCGCATTAATTTCCTCTGTTGCTGCAATACAGCAGGTTGATAACCTTCTCATGAAGGGTGCAATTGATATTGAAAAATCAGAGCGATTAAAATATGAAATTGTTAATTCAACGATTAAATTATTTGATTCGCGCGCTTTGCCTGGGAATATACCAACCCGTGAGCAGGTTGATAATCTAAAAATGCTCGATGTTTTTTCTCCGAAACTCATCTCTGAAGGTAGTGCACCTGCGAACTCTGCTAAGGATGCTAATACTTTAGTCGAGGATGTGACAAAAAAAATCGTCAAGAAAAGTGTGCCAAAGCAAAGTGCTTCTAGAAAAGCAAACGGAAAACCCATCCCGAAAAAGCCGGCGCCAATAAAAAAAACATTTATTGACCCAGATAATGATGAGAACGAGTAGTGTTCTGGTATAAAGAGTGAAAGAGTTACCTCCGCAGCGCCCGTTACGTGCTGGGGCTGGAATAACCTTCTTAATTGAATGAAGCCAATACGGCCCGCCTGAAATCCCAGGCGGGCCGTATTGATAATGCTACCCCAGCAGTTACTTCCGCAGCGCCCGTTGCTGCTGGGGCGGGCGAAGGCGGTAAAGCGCGGGTGGTTGGCTATATTACCTGCTGGTTGGGCTCGCGGTGGGCAAGGGCCGGCCCGAACGAACCTTCGGCGTCATGATATACCAGGTCACGTTGCCCCATCCTGCGTTGCGGCCCTACATCAAGGAGTACCTGCTCATTGACTTTGATTTCCGGGGGCTGCCCGAGGTGCCGACCAAGCTGCTGCCGGCGCGGGCCGAGCAAAGCATTATTTTTTATCCGGGGGAGGCGTTTACCAAAGTGAATGCCGCCCTGCACCAGCGGCGGCTGATGCCGCACACGCTGGTGCAGGGCCAGCCCCTGACGGCGTGGCACCACCATTACCCGCGCACGTTTAGCCTGGTGAAGGTCATTTTTCAGCCGGGCGGGCTGTTTCACCTGCTGGGCGGCGCGCCGATGGCCGAGTTTACGGATGCGGCCATTGACGCGGAATGCGTGTTGGTCAAGGAGATGGGCGAGGTGATTCAGCAGCTGATGAACACGGCGCGCTACGCCGAAATGATAGCCGTGGTGGACGGGTACCTGGTGCAGAAGTTTCGGCGGGTGCGGCTGCGCCCCGAGCCCATCGACCGGATGGGTCACTGGCTTCAGGCCGGCAGCCGGGCGGTGTCGCTGGACTACCTGGCCGGGCAGGCGTGCCTGAGCTTCCGGCAGTTCGAGCGCAAGTTTCGGGAGCGGATGGGGGTGAGCCCGAAGCTGTTCATGCGGATTGCGCGGTTCAACAAGGCGTATGCGTTGAAGGAGCGGGCGCCGGCCCGCGACTGGCTGGACATTGCGCTGGCCTGCGGCTACGCCGACTACCAGCACATGGTGAAGGATTTTAAGCAGTTTGCGGGCGTGACGCCGCCGCTCTTTGCCGAGGCGGAGGCGCGCTCGCCGGAGCACATCCTGCTGCTGCGCTGAGGTTGTCGTTTTTTGACCACCGCGCCGGATGCCCGGCAGCATAGTTTTGCTGCCATCCTCTCATTTAGCAGCAACCGTCATGGAAACAGCATCGCGCCGCAGGGCCCTTAAAACCCTTTCCGCTTCGGCAATTGGCCTGGCCCTCTTTCCCGCTCCCGGCCTGGGGGCCGCCGCGGGGCCGCGGGCCCCGTTCGTGATTCGCAACCAGGAAGGCCGCTTTGCCGAGCACTACCGCCTGATGGGTTTCGACCTGTACCTGAAGCTGGCCGGCAAAGACACGAACGAGCAGGTGTCGGTTTTTTCGGGGGTGTACAAGCGCAACGACGGCCCGCCGCTGCACGTGCATTACCAGCAGGACGAGGAATTTTACATCACGGCGGGCGAATTTCTGGTGCAGGTGGGCAGCGAACGGTTCACGCTCAAGGCCGGCGATTTAATCTTTTTGCCGCGCAACGTCCCGCATACCTTCCTCACGCTGAGCGAAACGGCGCAGATGGTGTTCATGACCCATCCGAGCGGGAAAACGGAGGCGCTGTTTCGGCAGCTCGCGCAGCTCGCCCCCACGGCTACGCTTGAGGAGGCACAAAAAATTCACCTCGCCAACGAATGCAAGATTGTGGGCCCCAAGCTGACGGTGGGGTGAAACCCTGAACAGACGGCCGGCCGGGCCTTTTGGTCGGGCCAATCGGAGGCCCACCAGCTGCTGCGGCGCCCGGAGCGGCAAAGCCGGGGCAATGGTGGGGGGGAGTAGTATCCCGCCGCTACAGCGCGGGCAGTAGCTTCTGCCCGAATATTGCCCGAACCAACCTTTCAAGCGGGCGTAAAGAGAAGAGGCCGGGCATATCCCCGGCCTTTCCAACCCATTTACCCATGAGCCTCTTCAGCAGCGACCGACTCAAAGGCAAGAAAATTGCCATCATTGCCACCGACGGCTTCGAGCAATCCGAGCTCGACGAGCCCAAGAAATACCTCGAAGGCGAGGGCGCCGCCACCCACGTTATTTCCCTCAAAAGCGGCGCCATCAAGGGCTGGGACGGGCCCAACAAGGACTGGGGCAGCAAGGTAAGCGTCGACAAGGTCATCACCGACGTGCGGCCGGCCGATTACGACGCCCTGGTGCTGCCCGGCGGCCAGATGAACCCCGACATCCTGCGCCTGAACAAGGACGTGGTGGCCTTCGTGAAGGAGTTTGCCGGCTCGGGCAAGGTGGTGGCGGCCGTCTGCCACGGGCCCTGGCTGCTGATTGAGGCCGGCGTGGTGCGCGGCAAGCGCGTAACCAGCTGGCCCAGCCTGCGCACCGACCTGGCCAACGCCGGCGCCCACTGGGAAGACTCGGAAGTGGTGTGCGACCACGGCCTCATCACCAGCCGCAAGCCGGAGGACCTGCCGGCCTTCAACAAAAAGATTGTGGAAGAAATGCTGGAGCCCCAGCACGGCGGCCACAACTAATACCGCTCTACGGATTACCTGAAAACGCCCGGCAATGTGCATTGTCGGGCGTTTTGGTGCAGAGCAGAATGGCGGGAGGCTATTTCTGCCCCGCAATCCAGGTGTAGATGTCGGCGGGGGTGTCCGGGTTGAAGGCGGCCGCGGCGGCATCGGTGTTGGCAAACTGCAGGGCGTGGTTGAGGTTGGGGTAGCGCCGCTCCGTCACGCGGGCGTTGGCGCGGAGGCCCTTTTTGAGGGAGGCGAGGTTGAGCAGCGCGTCCACCTGCGGGTCGGCTTCGCCCTGCAGCAGCAGCACGGGGCACCGCACCTTCGCCAGCGTGGGTTGCGGGTCGAAGGCGAGGTAGTTGCGATAGGCGGGCGTGGTGAGGGTTTGCACGCTGGCCTGCACGTCGGCCGGGGCGATGCCGGGGTAGCGCTGGCGCAGCATGTTACTCAGGATGGCCTGGGCCTGGGCGTTGTCGGGCGTTTGGCGCACGATTTCGAGCATGGCGCGCTGGTGCTTGGTGCTGTTTTCCTCGTCGCGGCGCATGGCGGCTTTCTGGCGCAGGTGCTGCTGGTCGAGGTAGGTTTGCACCTGCGCGGCGTTCGAGCCGTTGGCCCGCAGCTTGGCGGCTTCTTTTTCGGCGGCCACCTGGGCCACGCGGTACGTGCGGCGGCGCTGGGCGTCGGTCGAGTCGGGGCCGAGCACCTTGCCGTACATGGTGGCCTGAGTGGCCAGCACCTCGCGGCCGGGCAGGCCGGCAGCGGCCAGCGCCACCACAAACGTGGGCGCCAGGGGTTGGGCGCCGGCCAGCAGGGCCACATTGCCGCCCTCGCCGTGCCCGATGAGGCCCAGCCGGGTCACGTCGACCTGGGACCGGGTGCGCAGGTAGTTCAGGGCCGCAAGGGCATCGGCCGAGCGTTCGGCCAGCGTGGTGGCGCTGGCCGTGCCTTCGGAGCCGCCCTGGCCGCGCTCGTGCAGGCGGAGCACCACCACGCCCTGGCTCACCAGGTAGTCGGCCAGGGTGCTCAGTAATTGGTTGTCGGCCGAATTCGGGGCGCCGGCATCGGTGCCGCGCTCGGGCAGCAGCACGGCGGCCGGGAAGGGCCCGGGGCCACCGGGCAGCCGCAACAGGCCTTTGAGCCGCACGCCACCGGCCGGCGACGTCACGGTCACGGCCTCGGTGCGGTCGGTCGGCCGGGCCGAGGCCGAGGCCGAAGCCGGGCGGGGGGCAGCGGCAACCAACAAAAGCAAACAAGCCAGGGCGAAACGGAACGGGTGCATGGGGCAGGGCTGCCGGTCGGGCCAGGCAGTGCTGCCTGGCTGCCGGAAAAACCTGCCCAAAATTCAGCGCTGCCGCGCCGCCGTTGCGGTTAATAAGTCGAATCCGGTCATTGAGTCGGTGTATAGCGGCGGCGGCTAGACGAACGGTTGGCCGGTATTCCCAAAATGGGCATCGTGTCCCAATTCTGGACTTGCAGCGCGTGGCTGGCTAGCGGGCCCCCGCCGCCGTCAGCCACGCGCCGCTTTGCCCGTGCAGCAGGGCCCACATGGCGGCATCGAACACGAATAAAAACCCTCCCTGCACCCGCAACGAGAGTCCGTAGCCCCGCAGGCGTTCGGGCCGCGCGGTGCCGGGCGCCGCGGCCCGCGCCCGGAGGTAGAGGCCCGTCATCAGGTACGCCGCGTCGAGGCCGGTGTTCACGGCAAACAGGGTTTCGTGGTGCAACTGCTGAGCAAACAGGCCGGGCAGCTGCAGGCCGGCGGGGGCGGCCGGCAGCAATTGCCAGATGCCCCCGAACGCGAGCCCCGCGTTTATCAGCCCCCAGGCCACGTTCATGCCGTGAAAGTGGAAGCCCTCGGTGCGCCGGTCGGCCCGAGTCACGCGGTAGCCGCTCACCAGCAGGGTCAGCAGCGCCCAAGCCACCAGCACGGCCAGGCCGCGCCCGAGCAGCAATTCGCGCGCCTGGTAAAGGACAGCCGGTTCAGCAGCGTAAAGAGCGGACATGGCGTAGGAAATAATTGGAAACACAACAAAAAAGAGGAAACCAACCGGCTTCCTCTTTTCTCTTTCACTCATTCAGCTCAAAAAGTCGGCCGGCTATTGAGTAATGCCGATGCCTACGTACAGCTGGAACAGGTTGTTGTAGATGTTGCTGCCGGCAAACCGGGGGTCTATTTTTGGATTTGCCAACGTGCCTTCTTTGAAGATTTTGCCCAGGCTCAGGTTGTAGCGGGCCCCCACGCGGGCCGGGCCCACGCGGGCTTCCAGCCCACCTACTCCGCCGTAATCCAATGAGTGAAGGCCGTTTGCCGTAAAATCTAACGATTGGCCTTCCCGATAGGCATTGACGAGCAGCGAAGCCTGGGGACCCACGTGGAAGCTGATGGTTTCGGTGATGTTGCCCACGTACATCACGGGCAGCATCAAGTAGTCCATGCGCAAGGCTTCGCGGGTCCCGCCGGTGCCGGTGTTGGCTTCAAAGCCCTGGCGCGAATACAGTAATTCGACTTGGACCGAGGAAAAATTGTTAAAGCCTAATTGACCATACACCCCGGCGTGGAAGTCGCTACGCGAGTTGCGGTCAATGCCTTTGATGTCTTCGCCGCGCACGTTGTTGAGGTTGTAACCGCCTTTCACGCCGAAGCCGGTGTTGCGCGAGTCGGTGGTGCCGCCGCCGGTGTAGTCCTTCGACGACATGGAGCCACCCGGACGCGCCTGGGCAAAAGCGGCCGGAGCGGCAGCCATGGCCAGGAAAACAAAAAGAAGGGTCTTTTTCATGGGAAAGAGAAAATGGGTGAGGGCCGAAGCCGGGGAAGATTACTATTCCCGTTTGCCCCTATACTTTTCCGGGCTCAGAAAGTTGCCTGGGGCCTGGCAACGGGTGAAAAAAAACGCCAGGCTCGCCCGTTCAACCGAACCTGTGCCCTACCTTTGGGTCCGGCTCGCTGCCCGGGCGAGCCGCTCCGGGGTGTTAGCTCAGTTGGTTCAGAGCGCCACCCTGACACGGTGGAGGTCGTTGGTTCGAGCCCAATACGCCTCACGGCAAAAGCCCTTTCCGTTCTGGAAAGGGCTTTTTTGTGGCCTTTCTGCGGGGCCATTCGGGTATGGCCCGGCCAGTGGCCGTGACAGAAAGGGCGGTTTGCCGGTTGTGGCCCTATGCTGCCCATTGCCTTTGCCCCTTGCTACGCCCATGCCCTGCCGGCCGGCCACCGTTTCCCGATGCTGAAGTACGAGCTACTGCCCGAGCAGCTGCGGCGCGAAGGCACGGCGGGCGCGGCCGATTTTTTCGTGCCCGTCCCGCCGCCCGATGCCGACGTGCTGCGGGTGCACGACGCGGACTACTACGAGCGCCTGCGGCGGGGGCAGCTCACCCGGCAGGAGGAGCGGGCCACGGGCTTCCCGTGGTCGGCGGCGCTCTTCGAGCGCGAAGTGACCATCCTGGGAGGCACCATCGAGTGCGCGCGGCGGGCGCTGGCGCACGGCGTGGCGTTCAACATTGCCGGCGGCACCCACCACGCCTTCCGCGACCGGGGCGAAGGGTTTTGCCTGCTCAACGACCAGGCCGCGGCCGCCGCGTGGCTGCTGGCGCACGGCTTGGCCCGGCAGGTGCTGATTGTGGATTTGGACGTGCACCAGGGCAACGGCACGGCCGCCATTTTCCGCGACGAGCCGCGGGTGTTCACCTTTTCCATGCACGGCGCCCGCAACTACCCGGCCCGCAAAGAAGCGTCCGACCTCGACCTGCCCCTGCCGGACGGCACCCCCGACGCCGAATACCTGGCGCTGCTGGCCGAAACCCTGCCCCGCCTGCTCGATGAAGTGCAGCCCGATTTTGTGTTCTACCTGGCCGGAGTGGACGTGCTGGCCACCGACAAACTGGGTCATTTGGCCCTCACCCGCGACGGGTGCCGACGGCGCGACGAGCTGGTGCTCGGCCTCTGCCACCGCCACCAGCTGCCCGTGGTGGTGTGCATGGGCGGCGGCTATTCCGAGCGCATCAGCGACATCGTGGAAGCCCATGCCAACACCTTTCGGGTGGCGGCAGAACTTTATTGAATGAGGAGTTGAAAAATGACCAAACAGGTCCAAAATTCCTCATTCCTCATTCCTCATTCCTCATTCCAGAGAATCACCTGCCAGCGGAAGGCCCAGCGCCAGCGCAGCTGGTAGTGCCGCACCCCGGCCCGCTGCAACAAGGTCTCCCAATCGCGGCGCCGAAAGGCGCGGGCCACCGACAGCGGCGCGTCGTGCCGCACCAAATACGAGCCGCCGAGCCGCCGCGTGAGCCACTTGATGCTGTGGTAGGCCAGCCAGTGCCGGTGTAGGTCGTTGATGACGACCGCCACTTGGGCCTGTGCCCGCCACTGCTTCAGCAGCACCACCAGTTCGTTATCGGTGAAATGATGGCAAAACAAGCTGCAGGTGAGCACGTCGTAGGGCTCGGCCTGGAACTCGGGGGAAAAAATATCGAACTGCCGGTAGCTGATTTCGGGGTACGCCCGGCTTTTGGCCGCCGCGTATTCCAGCATAAACGGGTTGGCGTCGATGCCGGTCAGTTGCACCGCAACGCCGGTTTGGCGGGCCCAGCGGGCTACGTGGCGCAGGGTGTCGCCGCCGCCGCTGCCCAGGTCGGCCACCCGCAGCGGCCGGCCGGCCGGAAAGCGGGGCCGGAGGCGGTCCAGGGCGTTGAGCACGGGCTGGTAGCCGCCCAGCCAGGTGTTGATGGTTTCCAGCTCGTCGAGGTTCTGGCGCAGCGCGTCCGTGGCCAGGGCCAGGTCGTCCATCAGTTCGGGCTCGGCCGCGCGCGAAGTCAGGTCCATCCGCAGAAATCAGGCTACCGCTTCCACCGCCAGCGGCTGCAAAGCCTCGATTGCCCGGGCTTGGCGGGCGGCGGGCGCCAGCTGAATGCCCAGCAGCATGGCCTCCATGGTCAGGCCCGGGCCGAAGGCGAAGCTGAGCACCGGGGCGCCCTGGTCGGCGGGCGTGGCGTGGGCCAGCACGTCGCGCAGCACAAACAGCACCGTGGCCGACGACATGTTGCCAAAATCGCGCAGCACGCGGTAAGCGTGGCGGTTGTCTTCGCGGGTCAGGCCCAGCTCGGTTTCGATGGTTTCGAGGATTTTGCGCCCGCCGGGGTGGATGGCGAAGTGTCGGATATCGGCCAGCTGCACCGGCAGGCTGGCCAGCAGCCCGTCGGTGAGGCGGCGGATGCCGCGCTGGATGAGCTTGGGCACGTAGCTGCTCAGCGTCATTTCGAACCCAAAGTCGTTGATGTGCCAGGCCATGTCGTCGTGGCCATCGGGCTCCAGGCCGCAGTGAAACGCCTGCAGCGCCAGGCCGGGGGCCTCGTTGGGCAGCGGCTGGGCCAGCACCAGGCACGCCGCCGCGCCGTCGCCAAACAGGGCGTTGCTGATGAGGTGGTCTTCTTCGGGGCTTTTCTGAAAGTGCAGCGTGCACAGCTCCACGCTCACGATGAGCACCCGGGCGGCGGCATCGGCCCGGCAAAAAGCATCGGCCAGCTTGATGGCGTTCACCGCGGCGTAGCAGCCCATGAAGTTCACGCAGGTGCGCCGCACGTCGGGCCGCAGGCCCAGGGCCTGCACCAGCTCAATGTCGAGCCCCGGCGCGTACATGCCCGTGCAGCTCACCGTGACGAGGTGGGTGATGCTGGCCGGGGCCACGTCGGGCGCCTGGCGCAAGCAGTCGCGCACGGCTTCGGTGGCCAGCGGCAGGGCCTCGCGGCGGTACACGGCCATGCGCTGGCCCACGCTGGGGAAGGGTTCGAGGTCGGGCGTGTTGGGAAAAAACGTGTAGTCGCCCAGGGCGCGGCCGTAGTCGGGCAGCACCGAGTAGCGGTGCGCGATGCCCGACACCCGGTACAGCGCCCGCAGCTTGCGCGTGTCGTGGTCGCCAAACGCCAGGGCCCGCGCCATGAAGTCGGCAATTTCCGGCTGCGCAATGCGGTGGACGGGGTTGGCAGTGCCAATGGCACCTAAGTAACTTGGCATTCAGGGAAGGAGTTACGCCGCTTTAAGCCGGCGGTAATAAAAGCATCGGGACCAATCCGCAACGGGTTGCCCGCGCAATGGAGCCCCTATTTACGGGATAACAAACGGTTTCGCGCTTCGCTTAGCCAAAATTCGGCCAACAACTTTCCGGCGTAGGGCCGCGGCCGGCCCCCGAGTCAGCTGCTGGTCCTAGAATTCCTGGCCGTGCGTGCGCCGCATCAGGGCCCGCACCGCGCCGGGCCAGTGGCGCAGGCCGCCCACCACCAGCTCGCTCAGCACCGGCCCGCCAAAAAGGCGCTGCACGGCCCGGCCCACCCGCAGCCGGGTCCCGAACTGGGCTTGCCAGGCCCGGGCATACGCCGTTTCCAGGCCCGTCCGGGGGGTGTGGCCGGCCAAAAAATCGTGGGTGGCCGCCGCCGCCAGGGCCGCGCCGTGCAGGGCCATGGCCATGCCGTTGCCGCACAGCGGCGTGATGAGGCCGGCCGCGTCGCCGCACATCAGCACGTGCTGCTCCACGGGCTGCTTGGGGGCAAAGGAAATTTCGTTGATGACCTCGGGCTGCGGGTACAGCACTTCGGCCGCGGCCAGGATGTCGCGCAGGTGCGGGTTCTTCCGCAGCACGGCTTGCTCCATGGCCGGAATGGTGCCGTGGCGCCGCAGGTTTTCGCGGGTGGTGAGGTAGCAAAAGCACAGCTTGTCGTCCTCGATGGCCGAAATGCCCGCGTAGCCGTCGGCAAAGTTGTGCAGCGCAATCAGGTCGCGCGGAAAGCCCGGCAGGCGCAGGTGGTACTTCACCCCGAGGTAGGGCGAGCGTTGGCCGAAAAAGGCGCGGTTCAGCTGCCGGTCCAGCGCGGCGCGCTTGCCGTAAGTGCCCAGCACCACGCGCGCCGCCAGGGTGCGGCCGTCGGCCAAGGTCACGCGGTGCCGGTCGGTGGCGGGCTCAAAGGCCACGTCCGTCACCGTATTTTTCAGGTAAAACGTGACGCCTCGCGCCGCCGCCAGTTGGTAGAGGTAGTCGTCGAGCGCGTAACGGCTCACCCCAAAGCCGCCCAAATCGAGCGGCACGCCCAGCGTGCGCCCGCCCGGCGACGAAAGCATAAACCGGCTGATGGCCGCCGGCCCCAGCGCGGCCGGGTCGGCCCCGAGGCGGCGCAAATAAGGCAGCACCTCGTTGCTTACGTACTCGCCGCACACCTTGTGAAACGGGTACTGCTTGCGCTCCACCACGGCCACCTGGTGCCCGCGGCCGGCCAGGTCCAAAGCCGCTGCCAGGCCTGCCAGGCCGCCGCCCACGAGAAGAACATCCACTTATTTGGTCGGGAAAGGTGAAGCCATGGCGGCGAAAATACCGGGTTCTATCGAATTTTTTGCATATTTGGCTAGGCCTGCTCCGGCCGGTGCCGTACCTTTGCCAACCAAAAGCACCTTTTTATCGTTACTTCAGGCGCGCTCCACACGCCTCGCTGCCTTCCGCTAATTCTTACTATGATGCAACGCTTACTTTTACCACTATTGCTATGCTGTTGTTTGAGCTTGGGTCTCGGGCCACTGCTCAACACCGTTTCCACGGCGACTGCCGCCTACCGTCCCGGCCAGCAGCCGCGCCCCGGCGACGATAAAACCCTGCTTGTTTACCCCAATCCGAGCACCGGCATTGTGCACCTCACCATCAACAACCTCGAAGGCAAGAAAGTGGAACTGAGCGTGCTAAACGTCATCGGTTCGGTGATGTACCACGAAACCCTGACCGAGTTGAACGACCGGTTTTCCAAAACGCTCGACCTGAGCAAGTTTGCCAACGGCCTGTACTACGTGCGACTCGAAGCCGACAACACCAGCCAGATGTGCAAGCTGGTTATCCGCTAGTCGGGGCATCCGCTTATTGTTGAAAACAAAAAAAGCAGCTCTCGGGCTGCTTTTTTTGTGGGCAAAAATGCAAAGGCTACTTCGCACGCACCGGCGCCAGCACAAGCATTTCTTCGACATTTGAAACCGTTTTGAGCGCGAGGAAGGCGGTGACCAGCAACAGGCCAAGCATGAAAATAAACATAATAAAGGAGGGATTGCGGGTGGATAATCAGCAACTTCCGACAGGATGCTGCTTCTGAGGTATTCAACCTCAAAACGGCGGGCCAGGTTTCAACAAGATTAGGGCATTCGGAGGAGTTCGGCCACCACGCGCCGGGCATCGGGCCCGGCCCCGTGCAACAAGGCCGAGCGGCGGCTATCGAGCCAGTCAAGCCCCAGAAAAGCCACGCCGGGTGCCGCCGTGATGCCCCGGCGGTGGCGCGGGTGGCCGTCGGGCCCGACGATGGGCAGGTCGAGCCACCTGTAGTCGGGGCGGTAGCCAGTGGCCCACACCACGGCATCGAGGGCGGGGGTTACCGCCCGGTGCCCTTGCAGGCCGCCCGTGGGCAGCGCACTTTCGGCCCGCCCGATAAACTGCGCGTTGGCAAACCGGCGCAGCCGGGCCAGGTCGCCGCTCACCACGGGCTCGGGGCGGCCGTGCAGCTTGCGGCCCAGGCCCGTGGAGCGCGACACGCGCAGCAAGCCGCTGAGTACCAGAAATGCCCACATCAGTTGATTGTTGGGCAGCGCGGGGGTGCGTTCGTCGAAGGCCACGTACACGGGCCGGCCGGTGGCCGCCAGGTCGGCCGCAATTTGGAGGGCCGAATTGCCGCTGCCCACCACGGCCACCGGGCCGGCGCCCGGCAACTGGCCGGGGCGCTGGTAGTCGCGGCTGTGCAGCTGCGCCACGGCGGCGGGCAACTGCGGGGCCCAGGCCGGCACGCGGGGGGCGGTGTAGGGCCCCGTGGCCACGATGACCCGCCGGGCCGCGTAGCTGCCGCCGGCAGCGGTGCGCGCCAGGTAGCCGCCCGCCGGGGCCGCGCCGAGGTGCGTCACGGTTTGATTGGGCTCCAGTGGAAAGCCAAAATGGGCGGCGTAGTCGCGCAGGTAGGCGGTGGTTTCGTCCCGGGTGGGGTAGCGGAGCGGGCTGCCGGGCCGGGGCCGGCCGGGCAGCCCGCTCGCCCAGGCCGGCGAAAACAGCCGCAGCGAATCGAAGCGTCGGGCCCAGGCCGCGCCGGCGGTTGGGGCCGCTTCCAGCACCCGAAACGCAACCCCGCGTTGCTGCAGGTAATAAGCGGCGGCCAGCCCCGCTTGCCCGGCCCCGATAACGAGCGTGTCGACGGTGCACGGGGCCGGTGGCTGGGTGGTGGGTAGCATCAGGCAGTGGGCTGTTCCGGGAAGTCGGCCCGCAAGTCGGCCATCACCTGTTCGGTCACGGAGCGCACCAGGGCTACCTGCTGGGCGGCGTGGGCGGGCGCGGGAGTGGCCGCGCCGTACGTTTCAATTTCGCGGATGACGTGGCGCAGGCTTTCCACTCCCAGGCCGTCGAGCGAACTTTTGAGGTGGTGCGCGGCGTCGCCCACGGCTTCCCAGTGGCCGCCGGTCAGGGCTTCGTCCAGGGCGGTGAGAATGGCGGGCGTAGTCTCGATGAAGGCCCAGGCCAACCGGCGCAGAATGGTTTCGTCGTTGCGCACCAACTGGCGCACATTGGTTAAGTCATGGTAGGGCATCATCGCAGGATTAAGGGGTAAGGCCAAGGACGAAACGGGCGGGGAAGGGGAATGGGTGTGGGCCGCCTGCGCCGTGGCGGCCAGCACCGTGCGGATGGTTTCAAGCAGTTGCTCTTCGCGGTAGGGTTTGGTAAGGTAACCAGCAAAGCCACTGGCCAGCAGGCGTTCGGCCTCGCCGGCCTGCGCCCGGGCGGTGAGGGCGACGATGGGGGTGGCCGCCCGAGCGACGTCGGAATGGCCGCGCAGGGCCCGGGCGGCCGTTTCGCCGTCCATGCCCGGCATCTGGATGTCCATCAGCACCAAGTCGAACGGGCGGTGGTCGAACAATTGAATGGCCGCCGCCCCGCTGGCCGCCGTGGTCACCTGCCAGCCCCAATTGCGCAGCACGGTTTCGGCCAGCAGGCTGTTCACGAGGTTGTCTTCGACGAGCAACACCCGGCCCGCCTCGGGCGCGGTGGCGGGCGCCGCCGGGTTCGGGGCCGGGTGCGGCGCGGCGGCCGGCACGGGCACAAAGGCCAAGGTAAAAGCAAAGGTGCTGCCCTGGCCCACTTCGCTGCTCACGCGCAACATGCCGCCCATCAGCTCCACGAGGCCCGCCGAAATGCTCAGGCCCAGGCCGGAGCCGCCGTATTCGCGGTCGGTGCTGGCGGCGGCCTGCGTGAAGGGGTCGAATACTTTCTCCAGCGTGTGGGGCGTCATGCCCACGCCCGTGTCGCTCACGGTGAACTGCAGCCACACCGCCCCCGCCGCGTCGGCGCCGGCCGGGCCGGGCACCACGCGGCAGCCCAGGCGCACCTGGCCGCTTTCGGTGAACTTGATGGCGTTGCTGACCAGGTTGAGCAGCACCTGCCGCAGCCGGTGGGCGTCGCCGAGCACCGGAGCGAGGCCGGTGGGCTTGTCGACCCGTAGGCGCAGGCCCTGCTCGCGGGCCCTCGGGCGCAGCAAGGCGGCGCAGCCGCTCAGCAACTCGTCGGGCGCGAAGGGGACGCTTTCGGGGCGCAGCTTGCCGGCGCCGAGGCGGGCCGTGGTCAGCACGTCGTTCAGCACCGTCAGCAGGTGCTCGGCCGATTCTTCCAGCAGCCGCAGGTAGTCGTGCTGGCTCCGGCTGAGGGTGGTTTTGGCCAGCACCCCCGTCAGGCCCAGGATGCCGTGCAGCGGCGTGCGGATTTCGTGGCTCATGTTGGCCAAAAAATTCTGCTTGGCTTTGGCGTCGCCTTCGGCCGCGGCAATGGCCGCTTCCAGGGCCTGCTGGGTGCGTTTCAACTCGGTGATGTTGCTGTCGACCCCCAGCACCAGCGGCGTGCCGTCGGCCCGCACAAAAAGCCTTTTCACGCTGCTGAACCACAGCGTGGCGCCGTCGGCCGTGGTGTAGGATTCCTCCAAGTGCAGGTCTTGTTCCGTGGCCAGCACTTGGCGGTCCTGGGCCAGGTAGCGCGCGCCGTCGGCGGTGAGGGGCTGGGCGCCCCCGTGCACTAGTTCATCGGGCGTGAGGTTGTAGAGCGCCGCGGTGGCGGTGTTGGCCAGCAAGAAATGGCCGTCGCCGTCCTTGAGGTAGACGGGGTGGGGAAGGGCGTCGATTACGCGGTAAAACAAACGGTGCTGCTCGGCCAGGTCGGCCGTGTCGGCGCGGCGGCGTTCTTCGGAGGCCTGCCGCTCGGTAACGTCCTCGGCCACGCCGATTATTTGGGTGACTTCGCGGCTGGCCGCGTGGCGGGCAAAGCAGGCGTGGGTGCTGCGCAGCCAGCGCAACGACCCGTCGCGGTGGCGCAAGGCGTATTCCAGGGTCAGCGTTTCCCCGTCGGGCAATTCAACCACCTCGGCCAAGTGCGCGCGAAGCTGCTGCGCGCCGGGCGGCAGAAAGTGCGGCAGCAGCTCGCCCGGGCCAAAGGCAGCAATTTCCGCGGCAGTGTAGCCCAGGAGGCTGTCAATCCGGGGGTTGGTGTACAGGCTGCGTTCCTCGCGCAGGCTGTAGATGTAAATCAGGTTGGGCACCAGGTCCACCACTTGCCGCAGCAAGTGGCGGTTCTGGCGCAGCTCTTGTACGGCGGCGCGGTGCCGGGTCACGTCTTCGGCGCTGCCGGTTATTTGGCGCACTTGGCCGTCGGGCGCCACGGCGCTGGTTCGGACGCGGATGCGCAGCCACCGCCACGAACCGTCGCGGTGCCGCACGCGGCAGTCCCAGCTCAGGCCGCGGCCCTTGGCCAACAGCTCAGTTGCATTGAGGCGCTGCAGCTGGGCAAGCGAGGTGGGGTGAAACACCCGCGCGGTCAAATGGCGGCCCAAAGCAATTAATTCGCCGCTTTCGAAGCCCAGCACGGTGCGGCAGTGTTGGTTGCAGTGCAGAAGCTGCCGCCGGCTCAAGTCGAAACCAAATAAAATCAGCGGCACTTTGTCGGCCAGGCCCGGGCCAAACCCCGATGCCGCTTCGGGCCCCGCGGGGCGCGGCCCGCCGCTGGCGGCCGCCCACCGGCGGGCGGCAGGCACCGCCGGGCGGCGGGGCAAGCGAAAAGGGCTGGGGCGACGCATGCGAATAAAATTAATCTAAGCCGGTAACCGAGGTGTTGCAGCGTACGCAGAACACACCAAGCCGAGACGGGTTTGCGCTGCTGGCCGCCGGGGGTTAACCCACGCGCACTTCCTGCATCTGAATCATGCGGTAAATCGTGGATTTGCCAATGCGCAGCCGGGCGGCCACGGCCAGCACATCGCCCGCCATCTCATCGAGGCAATTTTGCACAATGGCCGTGGTCTGGTCGCGCAGCGAAAGCAAGCTGCCCGGGCCCACCAGCCGGCTGCCGGCTCGCAGGGGCAGGTCTTCGGCTTGGATGAGGTCGCCGTCGGCCAGCACGGCGGCCAGCTCCACCACGGCTTTGAGCTCGCGCACGTTGCCGGGAAACGGGTGTTCCTGCAAGCGCTGGCAGGCCTCGTCGGTGAGCTGCTGCGGGGGCAGGTTGTTTAGGGCGCAGAAATCCTGCACGAACCGCTCGGCCAGTACCAGCCCGTCGGCCCCGCGCTGGCGCAGCGGCGGCAGGGCCAGCGGCAGGCCCAGCAGGCGGTAATACAGGTCCTCGCGAAAACGGCCGGCTTGCACCTCGGCCAGCAGGTCGCGGTGGGTGGCCACAATCAGCCGCACGTCAAACGGCACGCGCTGGTTGCCGCCCACGCGCGTGACCTCGCGCTCCTGCAGCACGCGCAGCAGCTTGGCTTGCAGGCTCAGGTCGAGGTCGGCAATCTCGTCCAGGAACAAGGTGCCGGTGTTGGCTTCTTCCAGCCGGCCCACGCGCCGGCCCACGGCCCCCGTGAATGCGCCCTTTTCGTGCCCAAACAGCTCACTCTCCAGCAACTCGCGCGGAATCGCGGCCATGTTCACGGCCACGAAGGGGTGGCTGGCGCGGTCCGATTGAAAATGGATGGCTTTCGCTGCCAGCTCCTTGCCCGTGCCGGTTTCGCCGGTCACGCTCACCGTGATGGCGGTACGGGCGGCCTTGGCAATGAGGCTGTGCACCTGCTTGATGGAAGGATGCTCGCCCAGAATGGCCTGGCTCGGCGCGTAGCGGGCCCCAATTTGCTGGCGCAGCAGGAAATTTTCGCGGCGCAGGCTCACTTGCTGCCCCACCTTGCTCATGATGTTCCAGAGGCGGTCGAGGGTATTTTCGTCTTTTACCAAGTAGTCGTAGGCCCCTTGGCGCAGCAGGCTGACGGCCGTACTCACGTCCTCCTGGCCCGAGATGACCACCACTTCGGTATCCGGCAGCCGGTCCCGAACCTGCCGCAGCACTTGTTCGCCCTTGGCGTCGGGCAGGGAATAGTCGAGGGTGATGACGTCGGGGCGCTCGCTCAGTTGGTCCAGGCAGGCCCGGGCAGTGGTGAAGCGCTGCACGCTGTGACCGGGATTTTGGCCCAACCGGTGCACGAGGAGCTTGCCGTACCACTCGTTGTCTTCGACCACAAAAATGCTAAGGGGTAGAGAAGGGGTCATCGCAAAGGCCGCAAATAGAGCTTAAATTAAAACGCAATTTCCCAACCTGGGCAGAGATGGTAAGCGGGTACCAAACGCCTGTAATGACTTATTAGAAAAATTACATTACAAAAATACATTGTAATCTGTGCTAAAACGAATAATGATGGCAGAAATGAGGCAGATACGAAACGGAAAGGGAGGTTGGATTTAAGGGAGGAAATTTGTTTATTCTAGTTTTAGGAATAAAATCTTAAATCGGGACTGTTCGTAAATACCGCGAAAATGGTATGTTATTGACCGTTAGATACACAAAATGACGGGGCGGGAATGGACGCGGAATTGTAAGGATGTCGGTGGCACGCCGCCAACGACCCTAAAATTTTTCGATATCATGCAATCCACTATTACTCCTTTCACTCTGTTCGCTCACTTACGGGTTTGGGTGACATCCGCCATTGTGTGTGCGCTGCTAACCCATGCGGCCCGCGCGGGGGCCCAGGCGCCGCTGCCAGCTTATTATTCCACGGGCAGCAACGCTTACCGCGTCACCCAGCCGTCGCCCCAGGTGTCGGGCAGCGGCAACGTGGCGCTGGGGGCCAACGCCGCCGACGGCGACTTCGGCACCTTCGCCACGCTGCGCACCGACGTGACGGCCAGCGCCGGCGTGCCGGTGGGTCTGCGCCTGAACCTAACGGGGGCGGCCCCCGCGGGCTACCGCGCCGGGGTGCTGCTGGCCAACGCCTCCGGCCTGCTCAGCCTGCAGGCCCTCGGCACGGTTACGCTGCGCACCTACCTCACCGGGGCCACGCCGGAGCTGCGCGAAGAGAAAGTAGTGCGCGCCGACCTGGTTCGGGCCGCGCTGCTGGCCACCGACCGCCCCGCCCAATTGGAGTTCACGTCCTCGCTGTCGTTTGACGCCGTGGAAATGGAAATCGGCGGGCTGGTGAGCGTGCCCTACACGGCCAATATTTACTACGCCTACGGGGTGCGACCGGGCATTCAGACCATCGCCAGCGGATACCTGACGAAGTTTGCCGCGCCCACTGCGGCGGAATACAACACCAAAGACTACACGGGCACGGCTTGCCTGCTCACCGACGTGGACAACCCGGAGCGGGCCGCGGACGACGACCTGACCAATTTTGCCACGTTCAAAAGCTTCCTTACGGTGGCTTGCCAGCCCTCGCTGCGGGTGAAGCTGGCGGGCGTGCCCGTGGGTGGGGCGCCGGCCGGCTTTTACGCCGGGTTTGTAATCGGGCAGGCGGGCTTGTTGGACGTGGGTGTGCTAAGCGGCCTGCGGGTATCGACCTACCTGAACGGGGCCTTGAAGCAAACCTTCACCGGCACCGAACTGCTGGAGCTGACGGTGCTGCCCGGTGGGAAAGCCCAACTGGCGGTGCCCACCACCACGGCGTTCGACGAAGTGGGCATATCCCGGACGGGCCTGGTTACGGCCGTCGACAACCTGAACATCTACTACGGCTTTGGCCTGGCTCCGCAGGCCTTTCAGGGCATCAACCCCGTGCTCTCCGATTTTGCGGCTCCTCAGGTGCTCACGGAGTACAGCAGCAGCGCGCCGCAATCGGCCACGGTGACCACGACGGTGCTGGGCGTGCCAACCACCGTTTCGGTGTTGGTATCGAACGTGGACAACCCACAGAACGCGGCCGATGCCAACACCAACAACTTTGCCCAACTCAACACCACCGGCCTCGGCCTGGTAACGGGCACGGCCAAAGCCAGCCTGCGGGTGCGCCTCAACGGCACCGGCCACGCCGGCAACCGCGTGGGCATGGTGGTGGGCCAGGGCGCGGGCCTGCTCGACCTGACGGCCCTGGACCGCCTGACGCTGCTGACCTACGACGAAGCCGGCACCCTCATCGAAACCAAAACCGGCTCCGAACTGCTCAGCCTGGACCTGCTGCCGGGCACAACCGACCGCAACAAGGTGTCGTTCCTGGCCTCCCGCGACTTTTCCTACGTGGAATTGGAGGTGAACTGCGCCGCCTCGGTGCTGTCCAACACCCGCGTGTACTACGGCTTTGCCGAAGACGTGCCGCTCCTGTCGGTGCAGTCGCCGCTGCCCGTGGAGCTGACCCAGTTCACCGGCCGCTGGGCAACCGGCGCCGTGGAACTGAACTGGGCCACGGCCTCGGAGAAAAACAGTGATTATTTTGTGGTGGAGCGTTCAACCGGGGGCGATGCCCGCTTCCTGGCCGTGGGCCAGGTGGCCGCGGCCGGAAATGCGTCCGGCCCGCGCGCTTACAAGCTGCGCGATGCCGAAGCCGCCACCCAGGCCGTGCCCACGCTCTACTACCGCCTGCGCCAGGTCGACCTCGACGGCCACGTTTCTTTTTCGCCGGTGGTGTCCGTGGCCGTAGGCAAGCTGTTGGTGGTGGCACCGCAGCTGGAGGTGTATCCCAACCCTGCCCCCGATGCCCAGGCCGTGCGCGTGCATTGCGTAAACCTGGCCACTGCCACGGGCCAGGTGGTGGTGTATTCGCAGCTGGGCCAGCTGGTCAGCCAGCAGCCCGTGACCAGCACCACCGACCGGCTCCAACTGCCGGCGTTGAACCCCGGGCTGTACCACCTGGTGCTGCGCGACGCTTCGGGCCACTCGGTGGCTACCCAGCGATTGACCATCAGCGAATAGGCACCGGCAACAATTAACGGGCAACGCCCCCGGAACCACCTCATCGACTTGGCGGTGGCGTGGTTCCGGGGGCGTTGCGGTTGCAAACGGCTTTGCGGCAGCACCCTTTGCGCTCTGCTTCCAAACGCCACGGCGTGCCGGGGGGCCTAGATGCCGGCCTGACGAAGCAGCCGCACGGTTTGCAGGCCGTCGGCGGTGCGGGCCAGGTACAGGCCGGCGGGCAACTCGGGCGCGGGCTGCCAGCGCACGGTGCCGTCGGCCTGGCTGCGCACGGCGGCCACGAGGCGGCCCAGGTTGTCGTAAATGGTCAGCGTCTGCATTCCGGGCGTGGCGAGCTGGAACTGCACCAGGCCGGTGAAGGGGTTGGGAAAGGCCGCGACGGCCAGCGGGGCGGCGCTCCGGGTGGCCAGCGGCGCGCCCGATACCCGGAAGGTTACGACCTGCGTTTCGAGGCCTTTGATGGGGCAGGCATTGTCTTCGGCCGTCACCGCCACCCGGTACAGGCCGTCGGGCAGGTTGAGGGCAGGCGTGTAGGTGAGGCGGGCCTGGCCGCCGCCCAGGTTCTGCAGGGCGGTGCCCGGCGTGGCGTTGTAGTCCAACGTCAGGGTGAGGGCTTGCCCGGCGTTGGCGTCGGTGGCCGTGAGCACCACCGAAACAGGCTCGCCGGCCACCACGGGAATGATTTGGTTGAGCGGCTGCGTGGTGCTGCGGGTGCCCAGTTGCACGGTCACGGCCGGGGCCATGCGCGGCATCACGTTGGTGCCGCAGTCGTACACCACGAGGTACAGTTCGCGGCGCATGGTGCCCACTTCCGCGTAGGCGCCGTTCACGCGGCGGTACTCGGTGATTTTTACCACCGCGGCGTACTTGTTATCCCCCAAAGCCGACGCCGTGTTGAGGTAGCGGGCCGGCGACAGGCTGATGCTGCCCGTGCGCGGGTTGAAGCCGAAGCGCGGCACGGCCGTTTTAAGCGGGCAGGTGCCCAGGGTGTCGTTATCGACAAAAACGGGCAAGTCGGAAATGTACGTGCTGGCCACCGGCCCCTGCAGGTAGCACCCCGGGCCAAGGGTGGACGTGGCGGGCATCGGGTAGGCTGCGTAGGCTGCGGGCGAACCGCAAAAATCCAGCGGCCGGTCGAGCGAGTACACCAGCGAGTCGCCGTCGACATCGAAAGCGCTGTTGCTCAGCACCGAGTTTTGGTGAACCGGCACGAAGGACACGGGCAGCGCGCTGGCCACCGGCGAGTTGTTGGTGATGACCGTGCCACTGGAGCCTGCCCGGGGCACCAGGTTGTTGAGCGTGGCTTCCAGGTACAGGTTGCCGCCGTTGCCGGCCAGGTTGGTGGTAACGGGCCGGGCGCTTTGTATGGTGCTCAGCACCCAATGCGCGGCCGGCGGCAAGGTCACGGTTGCAGCGAAGGTGTAGGCTTCGGAGTTGGCCGGACCGGTTCCGGTGCAGATGCCCGAAAGCGTGGCGCAGTACTGGCGGCCCACGCTGGCCGGACCCACCTGCACAAAGGGGGCGGTAACGACGGCGGCCGCGTTGCAGCCGCCGGCCCGGCATTCCAGCGTGAATGGCGAAAACTGGATGCCGGAGCAGTCGCGGTATACGTGCAAGGTGACGCGGTACTGGTTATTACCCAATGAAGCATAGGTGAGGTCGCCGCCCTGCAAATGGGAGGCGCGAACCGGTGCAGCAAAAAGGGCACTAACAGCTGCCAGTATCAAGAAGAAGCGTAATAGTTTGTCCATAAACGCGTGCAAGGAACGGAAAAAATGAATAATGAAAAAGTGCGCCTGGAACAAGAGCCGCCCAATTGATAGCCGCAAGCAAAAGGCTGAAAATTAGGCCAAATAGGGTTTGTCCAGCACGCCCGGAAAGGTAGTCGAATTTTAGGGATTCGGTGGGTATTCGCAGGCATTTGAGTATTAACATTAGCGTAACACTGCAGTAGTGGTGAGGCAATTAGAACAAAGGACTTTTGCGCTCATCATTCACCAACCCCTTTTCTCAATTCCCACACTTGTTATGAGGTTTACTTTTACTCGCATCAGCGGCTTCGTGCTGCTCACGGCTTTGGCCGTTTCCTGCTCGCGCGACGAGCAGATGGCCCCCACCAGCCCGGCCGCTGCGGTGGCGAACCAGGACGCCACCCGCGACAGCAACCTCGCCATGGGCAACCCCAGCGGTGCCGTGACCGACGCCACGAACTCGCCCAACAACTACCTGATGACGAAAACCCAGTACACCCTCTCGTACAGCCGCGACTTGGGCAAGCCGAACTGGGTGAGCTGGCACCTGAGCAGCGCCTGGCTGGGCAGCGCCGCCCGCCAGAACAACTTTGCTTCCGATGCCGCCCTGCCCAGCGCCTGGTACCACGTGAGCAGCAGCAGCTACACCGGCTCGGGCTTCGACCGCGGCCACAACTGCCCCAGCGCCGACCGCACGGGCTCGGTGGCCGACAACACGGCGACCTTTCTCATGACCAACATGATGCCCCAGGCCCCCACCAACAACCAGCAAACCTGGGCCCACCTCGAAGACTACGCCCGCACGCTGGTGGGCCAGGGCTACGAGGTGTACATCGTCGCGGGTAGCTACGGCACCGGCGGCACCGGCTCGAACGGCTACGCCACCAGCATCAACAGCGGCCGCATCCGGGTGCCGAGCAACTGCTGGAAGGTGCTGGTGGTGCTGCCCGAAGGCAGCTCCGACGCCAGCCGCGTGACCACCAGCACCCGCGTCATTGCCGTGAACATGCCCAACACCAACTCCATTGGTACGGCCTGGGGCGCCTACCGCACCAGCGTGGACGCCATCGAGGCGGCCACGGGCTACAACATCCTCTCGGCCGTGAGCAGCACGGTGCAGGCCACCATCGAATCGAAGGTCGACGCTGGCCCCACCAGCTGAGGCCAGCGCCGGCCAGCGCTAGCGGCCACGCTACCAGGCAAAAAGCCCGTGGTACACGCCTGTGTGCCGCGGGCTTTTTTGTTCGGAAAATTAGCGCAACTAATGCGGCGCTATTTTTCCGAAATCAGGGGTCAAAGTTACGGCAGAAAGCAAACGCGGCGCAACGGAGCCGGCGGGCTTAAAAAAAGATTGTCAGCCATTTGGCCATTAAAATAGGGGCTATCTATTTCCAATCGCAGAAAACAACGCCCGAATATTTTTTGAAAAAAACCGCCAACAAAAACTTAACATTACCAATGAATAGCGCGGCGTAATCATTCCGTAATTTTGCGTCGTGCTTCACCCCAATAACCAATTGATGACGTGCGGAACGCTCGAACACGACGTGCCGCAGCGAGACCGGAAGGTTTCGGCCCCCGTTGGTTTTTCTGGTAGTTGCCCCGTCACCGTTTCGGTTTTCGAAACGGTTTTTTTACGCCCGGCCAAACGGACATCCGCGAGTGCGTGCCCTTCCTGATTAACCGCGACAACGTTATTTAAATTTAGTTGTTAGCTGCTGGTTGTCAGTTGTTATCTCTGGGTCGGGTTTTTTCCGAACAAGGGCTGGCAACTAGCAACTGTTTTCTTGCGGTGCTAACTTCAGGAAGCAGAATTGCCCGGTTGAGTGCGCCGCCAACGGCCTGACAATTGACAACCAGCACCTGACAACGAACATCCTATGAAACTCGGAGCCATTACGTTACAAAATTCCGTGTGTCTGGCCACCGCTCCGTGGGAGCTGGAAGGGGCCGGCTACGAGCAATTGGGCGCCATTTTCACCAAAACCGTGACCATGGAGCCCCGCCCCGGCTTGCCCGGCGACGACGGCATCCTGCAGGTGGCCGACCAAACCCTGCTCAACCGCACCGACATCCGCACCGAGGGCGCCGAGCTCTTGGTGCAGGAGCACCTGCCGCGGCTGGGGCGCTTTGGGGTGCCGGTGTTCGTGAGCATCACGGCGCCGGGCGTGCCGGGCTTCCGCAAAATTGCGCGCTACCTGCAGCGCGAGGCCGGCGAGCAGCTGGCGGGCCTGGAGGTGTACATCACCGCGCCGCACTCCGGCGCCGGCCCCGAGGTGACGGCCCGCTTCGTGCGCGAAGCCACCGAGGCCGTGCGTACCGAGCTGCGCGACGACGCGGCCGTGATTGTGAAGCTGCCGCCGTGGCCCGACCACATCCGGGGCCTGGCCCTGGGCGCGCAGGAGGGCGGCGCCACCGCGCTGGCCGCCACCAACACGCTCAAAGTGCTGCACCTGCCCGCCGACCGCCGCGCCGCCCCGCTGGTGGGTGGCCTCTCGGGCGAGGCGTTGCGACCACTGGCCCTGCGCTGCGTGTGGGAGCTGGCCAACGACGAGCAAATTCAGTTGCCGATTTTCGGCACGGGCGGTATTTTTACGCTGCGCGACGTGGAGGATTACCTGCGTGTGGGCGCCCAGGCTGTGCAGGTGGCCAGCGGCGAGTGGCTCGCGCCGGGCCTCTCGGCGCGGCTGGCGGCCGAAGTGGCGGTTAAAAGCTACTAGTTGGTAGCCGCCGGCTTTTTTAGTGTGAAAAACAGGTGCAAACAGCCTGTTTTTGATTGATTGGTGCGAATGCTGGCCGTAACCTATTCGCCAACCGCCAGCAGCTAACCGCTTAGAACCAATGCAAAAGCTCCTCACCCGCGTTCAAACCACCAATTCCCTGCTCTGCGTGGGCCTGGACCCCACGGGCGACGACGCCACCGTGGCCCGGCGCCTGCGCGAAGTCGTTGCCGAAACGGCGCCCTTCGCGGCGGCTTTCAAACCCAACCTTGCGTTCTTTCTGAGTCGTGAAAACGGAGTGGCCCTGCTCCAGGAAACAGTGCGCAGCATCCCCGAGGACATCCCCATCATCCTGGATGGGAAATTCGGCGACATCGCCAACACCGCCGAGCAGTACGCCCGCTTCGCCTACGACGTGGTGGGCGCCGACGGCGTGACGGTGAACCCCTACATGGGCGACGACACCATTCGGCCCTTTGCCCGGCCCGGCAAGCTGGTGTTTTCGCTGGCCAAAACCTCGAACAAGCCCGTGCACGGCCTGCAGGACGCGGCCATGACCCGCGGCGGCTCCATCAGCGACTGGGCCGCCCGCCTGGCCCGGCTGATGGACGAGGAAATGACCGAATCGACGGTGGGCCTGGTGGTGGGCGCCACCGAGCCGGCCACCGTGGCCAAGCTGCGGGCCGCCTGCCCCACGCAGTGGTTTCTGGTGCCGGGCATCGGGGTGCAGGGCGGCGACTTGTCGGCCACGCTGCGGGCCGGCTTGCGGGCCGACGGCAGTGGCTTGCTCATCAACTCCTCGCGAAGCATCTGGCAGGCCGCCGATGCCGGGGCCGCTGCCCGCGACCTGATGGAACAAATAAACCAATTCCGGGTGGTGACGCACCCGGCCCACGCCTAACCAGAAAGCCGCTTCGCCGCGGCTTTTTGCATCCTGAACTTTCTGCAAAACATGTCCACCAACACCATTTCAAGCATCCTTGACGCCCCGTTGCTGGAGCAGCAACTGCGCCAGGAAGATGCGCTGCTGCGCGGGCACTTCCGGCTGTCGTCGGGCCTGCACTCGGATACTTACGTGCAGTGCGCCCGCTACCTGCGCCGGCCGGAGCTGGCCGCGCCCGCCGCGGCCGCGCTGGCCGCCCAGGTTCGGGCCGCCGGCTTGCAGCCGGACACCGTGGTGGGCCCGGCCATGGGCGGCGTGGTGATTGGTTACGAGTTGGCCCGGCAGTTGGGCGTGCCCGGAATTTTCACGGAGCGCGACGCGGATGGGCAGATGACTTTACGGCGCGGTTTTACCATCGAACCGGGCGAGAAAGTCATCATCGCCGAAGACGTGGTGACGACGGGCAAAAGCACCTTGGAAGTGGCCCGCGTACTGCGCAGCCTGGGCGCCGAGGTGCTGGCCGTGGCCTCGCTCATTGACAGGACCGGCGGCACGGGCGGGCTGGATTTTCCGCATTTCGCGCTGCTGCCCGTGCAAGCCGCGACCTTTGCGCCGGAAAGCTGCCCGCTGTGCGCCGCTGGCGTGCCGGTGGTGAAACCCGGCAGCCGGCCGGAGAAAGCGTTTTGATAATTGAAACGTCATGCTCATCTGGCGTCCGCGCAGCCGAAGCATTTCTACTGCTTCGTTGCAATTGATAAGGTTTACTAATAAGGTAGAGATGCTTCGACTGCGCTGCGCCGCCGCTTGATGCGCAGAATGCTCAGTATGACGTTTTTCTCCTAACGTTCTGATATCATTAATGCCCAACACCACCCACACCATCCAGCTCACGCTGAAACCCGGCCAGCACGACGGCGACGGCCAGCGCGTGGCCGAGGCCGCCGCCCGCCACCTGGGCCTGGCCACCGGCCGCGTGCGCAGCGCGGCCGTCTACACGGTGCGCTACCCGCTCAGCGAAACCCAGTTGACTGATTTTGCCACCCGCTGCCTCGCCGACCCGGTGCTGCACGACGTGCGCCTGAACGAGCTGACCGCCGCCGAAGGCTTCGCCACCTACATCCTCGTTGCCCGCCGCCCCGGCGTGACCGACGACGAAGGCACCTCCGCCCAGAATGCCCTTGCCGACATTCTGAACGAGCCGCTGGATGTGCACACCCAGCACATTTTTAGCAAGAGGCTCTACCTGCTCGAGCACGACCTGCCCGAAACCGACCTGCGCCGCATCGCGGAGGAACTGCTCGGCAATAAGCTCATCAACTGGCTGGAAGTGGGCCGCGTGGCCGATGGCATCCGCGACTACACGCCGCGTCCCGGCGGTGGCGCTGAGGCCATCACGGAAGTCATTTCGCTGACCGGCCGCACCGATGCGGAGCTATTGCAGCTCTCGAAAGAGAATATCTATGCGCTGAACCTGGAGGAAATGCGGGCCGTGCGCGACTACTTCGCCGCTGCTGAAAC
>Ga0123336_10000309_pt1 | contig 50558 bp, 38 predicted proteins | sample SSSSmetaG_FD_96466 | JGI IMG/M metagenome (GOLD analysis project Ga0123336, IMG submission 96466) | Glacier valley bacterial and archeal communities from Borup Fiord, Nunavut, Canada, to study Microbial Dark Matter (Phase II) - ​SSSS metaG | ecosystem: Environmental > Aquatic > Freshwater > Ice...
AACTGGCTGGCAGATACTCCTGCACCTAATGTAGCAATAGGCAGGCAATGTATTCCTTTCCGGGTTGAAATGGTAGTAAGAGGAAATCTTACCGGTCATGCCTGGCGCACTTACAGCAGTGGGCATCGAAGCTTATGCAGTGTAACGCTTCCTGATGACATGAAAGAAAATGATTTTTTTGCTTCACCCATAATTACTCCTTCAACAAAAGCGGAAGTAGGCCACGATGAAGATATCTCCCGTGAAGAAATTATCAGCAGGGGCCTGGCTAACGAAAACGACTATGCGCTGCTGGAAAAGTATGCGCTCGCTTTATTTAAAAGAGGAAAAGAGATAGCAGCTAAGCAGGATCTCATCCTGGTAGATACAAAATATGAATTTGGTAAAATTGCTGATACTATTTTTTTGATGGATGAGATCCATACTCCCGACAGCTCCCGTTACTTTTATGCAGATGGTTTTGTTGAACGCCAGCTTAATGGGGAAAGACAGAAGCAGCTAAGCAAAGAGTTTGTCAGGGAATGGCTGATAAGTCAGGATTTTATGGGTAAAGAAGGACAGAACGTTCCGGAGATGGATGAAGAATGGGTGAACACTATTTCACAACGGTACATTGAATTGTACGAAAAAGTAATAGGCAATAAATTTATCCCTGAATTATTAAGTGATGAAGAGACAAAAAAAAGGATTGAGGCTTCGCTGGAGAGGTTAATGAAGGAATGAAAATAGATGCAAAAAAATAAGTTGTGTTAAAGCCAATAAAAAAAGCCGACAATACGAAGAGGCACTAGTTCGCAATTACCGGTTGATGCAAAAAAATCTCCTGTCTGACTCAAAAGGATCTGATTGGTAGAACTGAATTGAATCAGTCTGGTCAGAATAAAAGAACGCTTCTTAAAATTTTGAGGCGGGGTTTGAATCAGAAAATATTTCCATCACCCCTTCCGCCTCTGCCTCGACTTATTAAAAACCATTTGTCCGTTTTGCTTTCCTTCACGCAATATTTTCTGTTCTTCTTCCGGCAGATGATAAATGGTTTTGCACTCGTCACTACAGCAACCGTCAAATTGCCGGGCGCAATCTTCACATTGGATGAATAATAAATGACATGCTTCATTTTTACAATTGGTATGTGTGTCAGCAGGCTTACCGCATTGATAGCAATACGCTATGACATCATCGCTGATACGCTCCCCCAGCCTGTCATCGAAGACAAAATTCTTTCCGGTAAATTTATTGGGTAAGCCTTCTTTGTTAACAATATTGGCGTAATTAATAATCCCGCCTTCAAGATGAAATACATTCGCGAAGCCATTGTGTAACAGGTAAGCGCTGGCCTTCTCACAACGGATGCCACCGGTACAGTACATGATGATATTTTTATTTTTGGCATCTTTAAGCATGTCAACGGCCATGGGTAACTGCTCGCGGAAAGTATCACTGGGCACTTCGATTGCTTTATAAAAATGCCCTATTTCAAATTCATAGTGATTACGCATATCAACTACGATAGTACCAGGATCTTCCGTAAGTTTATTAAAGGTAACCGCATCTACATAGTTACCTTTATTTCGCATGTCGAAGTCAGCATCTTCAATTCCATCTGCAACTATTTTATCTCTTACTTTTATTTTCAATACCCAGAACGATTTACCATCATCGTCAATGGCTACATTCAACCTTACAAATTTCAACGTCTCTATGCTATGCAGGTATTTTTTAAATGAATCAAAATTTTCAGCGGGAACACTGAGCTGCGCGTTGATACCTTCCTGCGCTATATAAATGCGACCAAAGACTTTTAACAGGTAGAGATTTGTATAAAGTTCATCACGGAAATTTTTGGGGTTTTCAATATGAAAATACTGGTAGAAGGAAATGGTGGTACGCGGTGTGCTTTCCTGGTACAAAAGTGCTTTTAACTCTTTTTGAGAGATGCGGTTATGTAATACTGCCATTTTCCTGACAAACAAAATTTATAAGGCAAAGATAAGGTTAACCTGTAAGGTTTTAAAAACCTTATAGGTTTAAATGCAGCCGTTGACAGGCTGACGAGGTTTATTCAAACATATTATACAAGTCATACAAGCTGACTACTTATGAAGAACCCGTGTTTAAACCTATAAGGTTTTGAAAACCTTATAGGTTTATTCCTACCAGAAAACAGTGTACAGCGCCGTTAGTATGCCTAAAATAATTACTGATCCTATAATAAATCCGGGCGAGCACCTGAACATCTTAACATCGATTTCAATAGGCCGTTTATTTTCATTAGCCTTCGAAGGTGCAAGCAAACTCATTACGACCATTATCAACAACAGCAAGCCAAAAACTATTGACATGCGATCTAAAAAAGGATAATCAGGAAACACTCCATTCGTCCAGCCGGGTAAAAATTTCAGCAGCGTTGATAGTGGAATAGTAAGGAGTGCAGCCGTTAACGCTGCCGCCGAGGTGGTTCTTTTCCAGCAAAAACCCAGCAGGAAAATCGCCAGCACGCCGGGCGAGATGAATCCGACATACTCCTGGATAAACTGGTAAGCCTGGTCTAGTGATCTTAGTGCCGGCGCCACCAGGGCACCAATGAGCATGGCAACTACCACCGTCAAACGCCCGGTTCTTACCAATTGCTTTTCACTGGCATTTTTATGAAAGAATTTTTTGTAAATATCTAATGAAAAGATGGTAGAAATACTGTTGGCCTTTCCCGCGAGAGAGGCTACTACGGCTGCAGTAAGCGCGGCAAAAGCCAGTCCTTTCAATCCTGCCGGCAACAGGTTTAGTAAAGTAGGATAAGCATGATCAGGCCTTATCACACCCGCTTCTGTCATTTCAGTTTGAAACATCCCTTCTTTATATAATAAAAAAGCGGTAATGCCGGGCAGTACTGCAATTACAGGAACCAGTAATTTAAGAAATGCAGCGAACAGTATGCCGTTCCTCGCTGTTTTTAAATTTGCCCCCAGCGCACGTTGAATAATATATTGATTACATCCCCAGTAGTTGAGGTTGTTGATCCACATCCCGCCAACCAATACCGACAAGCCCGGCAGGTCTTTGTAGTAAGGATTTGTTTTATCAAAGATCATGTGGAAATGATCAGGCACTTTTTCTCTTATCACCGAAAGGCCTTTCCAGATATCTTTTCCGTAACCAAAATGTTCAGACACCATGCTAAGTGCAAGATAGGTTGTCACCAATCCTCCCAGTATCAAAACAAATACCTGGAACACATCGGTGTACCCGATCACTTTCATCCCTCCCAATGTAACGACAATTGAAAATACCGCCAGTCCGGCAATACACCATTCGAAACTTATTTCCGACACTGAAGCAATGGCCAACGCCCCGAGATATAAGATGGAGGTAAGGTTCACAAATACATAAGTTAGTAGCCAGAACACTGCCATCACGGTACTTACCGTAGAATTATACCGCTGGGATAAAAACTGCGGCATCGTATAAATCTTGTTTTTCAGGTAAACGGGGATAAAAAAAATAGCAACTATTATCAACGTAGCCGCCGCCATCCACTCGTAGGTGGAGATAGCTAATCCTAATGCGAAACCGGAACCCGACATACCGATGAAATGTTCAGCAGAAATATTCGAGGCGATCAGGGAAGCGCCTATCGCCCACCAGGTTAAAGATCCTTCCGCAAGAAAAAAATCCCTGGAATTAAGACTGGCTGACTTTTTTTTATGATAGATATAATAACCATAAGAAGTAACAAGAACAAAATAAATAAGAAATACAATATAATCCGCAAAGTGAAGCTGGTGCATTGGCAAGTGATTATTATTCCGTTAAGATAATTAACAGCGAAGAATTTGGTTAAATTATTTTCCCTTTCCGGCGGAGAGCATTAACGAAGTTGCCAAATGTAAAGTATTGATCGGGTTATTTGCAATCAGCTATCAAAGAAAAGATGAAAGGTATTGATCTGCGGAAAGCGAATAATTAATAATCATAACACCACCTTTCAGAAATTTTAAATAATTTTCAGTATGCAAACAGCGCTCAAATCATTAAGCCGGATTTTGAAGGGAAGATTATACTACCAGGATACCGGTTTGGATAATGCTATGAGAATGATATACGCTACGGACGCTTCTATGTTTAAAGAAAAGCCGCTTGCCGTTACCTTACCCGAAACAGCGGAAGATATTAAAGCGCTGGTAAATTTTGCACTGGAAAATAATACCACGATTATCCCCAGGGCAGCAGGCACTTCATTATCCGGACAAGTAGTGGGCAGTGGCATTGTAGCAGATCTTTCCAAACATTTCACTAAAATACTGGAAGTTAATAAAGATGAAAAATGGGCAAGATTGCAGCCAGGCGTTATCCGCGACGATCTTAATAAATACCTGTTTCCATTTGGACTAATGTTTGGTCCGGAAACTTCTTCCGCCAGCAGGGCTATGATGGGAGGAATGGTTGGGAACAATTCCTGCGGCTTGCACAGCATCCGCTGGGGTAGCACAAGAGATCACCTGTTGGAAGTAAAAGCGATACTAAGCGATGGCACGGAAGCTACTTTTAAAAGTGTAACACCAAAAGAAATTAATGCGAAGCTAACTGCAACAGATTCATTGGAGACTACTATTTACCGCTCGGTTTTTGAATTGCTTTCGCAAGGTAAAAATCAGGAGGTTATAGCCGCAAAATTTCCTAACAAAGCTATTACCCGACGTAATACTGGTTACGCATTGGACAGCCTGCTGGATACTATCCCTTTTGGCAATTCATCTAAAGACTTTAATTTGTGCAAACTGATTGCCGGTTCAGAAGGCACTTTGTGTTTTGTCACTGAAATAAAAGTCGCGCTGCTGCCCCTGCCCCTGCCATGCAATGCATTGTTAGCAGTTCATTGCAACAGCTTACGGGAATCTATGATCGCAAACCTTACCGCGATGCAACACAATCCCTACGCGTCTGAACTGGTTGATAAATTTATTCTCGACTTCACCAAATCCAATATAGCGCAAATTCCTAATCGCTTTTTTATCCAGGGTGATCCGGAAGCGATTCTTATGGTAGAATTTTTTGGGGAAACGATAGAAGAAGTGATATCGTTAGCGGAAGGGCTGGCTGCTGATCTTAAAAATAAAAACATTGGGTATGCCTACCCGGTGCTAACCGGATCAGCCATCAACAAAGCCTGGGATGTAAGAAAAAGCGGGCTGGGCCTGCTTCGTAACATGCCCGGCGATAATCAGCCCGTAAACTTAATAGAAGACTGCGCTGTGGCGGTGGCCGACTTGCCGGAATATACAAACGATATGGCAGCGATGCTGAATAAACATGGTGTGGTCGCCTCTTACTATGCACATGCTGGTGCGGGTGAGCTTCATATAGAACCGATGATCAACCTGAAGACAGCTGAAGGGAAAAAACTCTTTCGTGAAATACTAACGGATACTGTACAGCTGGTGAAAAAATACAACGGCTCTTTAAGTGGAGAACACGGCGATGGCAGGTTAAGAGGCGAATTTATTCCTGTTCTTATGGGACAGGAAGTGTACGCCCTGTTCCGTGAGATAAAAGAAATCTTCGATCCGCATCACATCTTTAATGCCGGTAAGATTGTTGACACCCCGCCGATGGATGAGTTTCTTCGCTACGATCCGGGTCAGGAAACGCCTGACATTCCCACTGTCTTTGGGTTTAAAGAAGAAAAAAGTATACTGAGACTTGCGGAAAAATGTTCCGGTTCAGGAGATTGCAGGAAGACGGCTTTGTCAGGAGGCACTATGTGTCCCAGTTATATGGCAACCCGCCAGGAAAAGGATACCACCCGGGCGCGTGCGAATATTCTGAGAGATTTTTTAACCCATTCGCAAAAGGCCAACCGCTTTGACCATGCTGAAATTAAAGAAGTGATGGATCTGTGCCTGAGCTGCAAAGGTTGCAAATCGGAATGTCCTTCCGGTGTTGATGTGGCAAAAATGAAAGCTGAGTTCCTGCAGCATTACTACGATGCCAACGGTACCCCTATGCGCGCGAAAATGATTGGGAATATTGCAAAGCTTAATGCATTAGCTTCTAAGGTGCCATCGGTATATAATTTTTTAATGGGTAATAAGTTCAGCTCATCGCTTGCCAAACAAATGATGGGTTTTGCAAAGCAGCGTCCGTTACCTCTGCTTCACCCATTCACATTCAGAAGCTGGTTTGTTAGATGGAAAAATAAAGTAAAGCCGGACGCAAACAGTAAACAAAAGATATTCTTTTTCGCGGATGAGTTTACTAATTATAACGATGTACAAACGGGAATTAATTTCGTAATGCTGTTCACTGCGCTTGGCTATGAGGTTGAGGTTCCCAAACACCTTGAAAGTGGCAGAGCATTTCTTTCTAAAGGATTGGTTCGTGATGCGCAACAGATAGCCATTAAAAATGTAACCATTCTTTCGGAAGCGCTGCCATCAGGCAGTTCGTTAATTGGAATAGAACCTTCCGCAATTCTTACATTGCGTGATGAATACCCCGACCTCGTGCCGGATGCATTACTATCAAAAGCACAAACGCTTGCTGCCCAAACATTTTATGTTGACGAGTTTTTTGCCGCAGAAATAAAAAATGGCAATATCAAAAGCGATCAGTTCACTACTGATAAAAAAGAAATCAAACTTCATGGACATTGTCACCAAAAAGTATTGTCTCAATTATCTGCGACAGTTCATATGCTTTCTCTGCCGGCAAACTACCGCGTTGATGTGATCCCTTCAGGTTGCTGTGGTATGGCTGGTTCTTTTGGATATGAAGAAGAACACTATGATGTTTCCATGAAGATTGGTGAGCTTATCTTATTCCCTGCAGTGCGTAAAGCTGCTGATGATGTAATAATTGCAGCACCTGGCACATCCTGTCGCCATCAGATAAAAGATGGCACTGGCAAAATAGCCAGGCATCCTGTGGATATTATGTGGGAAGCGTTGAATAAAGTATGAGGTATCAATTTTTGAGGTATAAGCAATACAAGTTTACTCCGTGAACTTCCGTGTTACCTCTTCCTTCCCCCGTGGTTAAAAAACGCTAAGCTAACCAAGTGCTTTCTTAACCTCTTTATAAAAAACCGGCACTTTTAATTTCGGGTCGCCGGCACCGAGTGTTTCAATCGGCAGGTAACCATTGTACCCGGAAGCTTTTATAATGGAAAAAATCCTGTCAAGATCTGTCTTCACTTCCGCGCCGTTGACAAACATATTCTCTTTGATCTGCCAGTTAACAGCATACTTAGCAGTTTCTGCTATCTGCCTGTAAGGATCTCCGGTGCGGTAACTGCCGATATCCAATATCAATCCAAACCAATCTGAATTTACTTTCTTGATAATTGTTTCTGCCTGGTCAGCGGTTTTAATAAAATCATTGTGATTCTGAATGGCTACTACCACTCCATATTTCTTACCATGTTCCACACATTCGCGAATATCTTTTACCATCCATTCAGTCACCTGCTCCCGGCTAAAATCTTTTGGAAGCTGGACACCTGAAAAAATTCTTATCACCGGAGCACCAAGTTTCGCTGCCACTTCAATCCAGCTTTTCACCATCATTACATCAGCCTTTCTTTTGCTTTCATCAGGATCTGTGAAATCATTTTTTACACCGGTACCGCTGATATCGAGTCCCAGTAAAAATGCTTTGCGTTTTAGATGATTGATAAAGTCATCAGCCGGTACGCGTGGATAGCCGGGAAAATAATAACCGGTAAGATCGATGGCGTCGAACCCGGTGGCAGCGCAAAACTCCAGCAGCTCATCCAGATTCATTTTTGACTTAGTGAGAGGCTCGTTAAATGAAAAAGCGTTCAAACTAATTTTTAGTCTTGAGCCAATATCATTCACAGCAGCAGGTTGCGACAACGCTTTTTCACTCTTTAATAATACACAGGCAGCAGTAGCAGCAGGGAAAGCAATGAGCGATTGTAAGAATCGTCTTCTGAGCATTTGAAATTTCATGTGGCTTATTGTTAGGTAACAAAATCGTTTATCAATTCATTCATACGTTTATACGCGGTGAAGATGTTGCCAGATAACTTCAAAAACATCCGTACCGGCAACAACCCTTTCCTGTTTACTACCCGTGATGAGTACCGGATGAAACTCTTCCGGTGTGTTTATTCTCCCGTGAGATCCTTTGATAAGCGTAGCGTCTAAAGGGATAACATCCATTACATACCGTAAGCCGGCTTTCTTACGAAGGAGTTTATAACCGGCGCGGGCTTTGGATGTCATAAACATTTCAACGGGATCATAGCCGGGTTTTTTATGAATGTCCACAACACGGGCATAGTCGGGAGCCACTGCATCATCCAGCCAGAAATAATAAGTGAACCAGCTTTTTTCATCAGCCATCAAAACAAATTCACCGGCTCTCTGATGATCGATATGATATTGCTTTTGCGCTTCGCGATCAAGAATAATTTCTATCCCCGGTACTTTCTGAAGGATGCTTTTAACTTTTTCTGTAACAGACTCATCATTTATATAAACATGGGCCACCTGGTGATCGGCGACCACAAAGGCTTTGGAGGCTCCGGGATCTAACAGTTCAAGACCTCTTTCTATACGTATTTCTATTAATCCTTTCTCCCGAAACAAACGGTTCAGGTGGATAGGGTTGTTAACAGGTGTTATGCCATATTCGGAAAGCAAGATCACTGCAGCGCCTTTCTTTTCATAAAACTCCACCAGGTCTTTTACCACCATATCGATCTCATACAGTTCTTTGGAAATTTTTGTTAAGTCGGGACCGAATTTTTGCAGGCAATAATCCAGGTGGGGAAGATAGATGAGCGTTAAGGTTGGATCATAACGGTCATCAGTAAGCTTTGATGCATCGGCGATCCATTGTGTTGATTTAATATTAGCGCCCGGTCCCCAGAATGAGAACAGCGGAAACTGTCCAAGCTTATCTTGCAGCTCATCGCGCAGCTTGGCAGGATGTGAGTAACAGTCGGGCATTTTACGGCCGTCAGCGAGGTATTGCGGACGTGGCGTTACAGAATAGTCGGCGGTTAAATACATATTGTACCACCAGAACATATTGGAGCAGGTGAAAGCAGGATCTTCTTTTTTTGCTTTTTCCCAGATCTTCTCCGCATGTACCAGCTTGTTGGATTGCTTCCAGAATTTTATTTCACAGTCTTCACGGTCGTACCAGCCATTGCCAACAATGCCATGATCGACAGGCCATTTGCCGGTTAGATAGGTGGACTGAACAGCAGTAGTAACCGCTGGCAACATAGGTTTTATAGTGGTGAGGTTATGATTACTGATATAAGATTGTAAAAATGGGGTATACTGTCCTACCAACGAAGAGGAGAGGCCAACGATATCTATTACAACAGTTTTTTTCATGGGGCAATTTAGGGATTTCGGAGGAATTAAAGCTTGCCCAACACCCATTCAATCTCCCTAATAATCGATTGCTGTAACGGCACTTTCAATTCATCTGAAAGAACCTCCCAGGTATAGGTTTCCACTTCAAGATGTTTGGTGATATTATTTTTAACATGCAAAGCAAGCACCTCCACAATATCATCCTGTGTCGATTCCAGCAATCCAAAGTTTTTTTCAAAAACCGGTACATGAAAATGCGCCCGCCATTCAAGCACGTAAGAATTTGCAGCATTCGCCAATGCTTCGGGCAGGTCACGGTAACGCAATAAATTATTACCTGAAGTGCGTGCCACCACCTGGTGCAGGTAAACCGGCTCGTTGAATGCAGCAAAGGCGGAAGCTTTTAAGGAACGTACTTCCGAATCACTATCCATTAATGATTTCAGTGCAGCGCTTATCTGTATCTTCCCAATTTTTATTCCTTTCTCATTCAGTGTATCAATCATTTGAGCATGCGGTTCATACCCTATCGCGAAATGACATACATCATAACAAAGACAGATATGCGCTTTTATCAGCAACGCCGCTTCATCAAACGAAATGTCATATTTTTCAGCGAACATGGGTACACCTGCAGGCAATAAATAATTTTCATACCAATCAATAAATTCCTGTCCGTTTTCCAGCATTCCATCAGGCTCGGGTTCGATATCGAGATGAAGTAGTTTACCTGTTGTTGTAGAAATGGCAACCAGGTATTCAGCGATTTTTAAGATATTGCCGGTAGCTGTATTTTTTGCTACCTCCAAATTATTTGAAGTATCAAACCAGTGCCGGTAGCTCAATGGAGAAGTTGATATTCCGCCATCCATACCATCCGGTAGTAGCTGTGATAAAATATCAAATAAACGAAGTGTATAATTTAAACGGTCGGTGGTAGTCCAGTCGGGAGCATGCACCTGGTCTTTAACCCGTGCCTGGTGAAAATTACCATAAGGAAAACCATTCATGGTAAAAACATACACATCGTTATCAGCAAGCCATTGTTTAAAGACTGAAAGGTTTGTTTCTTTTATTAATTCGAGACTGGCGACATCCGATAACCGCAAGCCCAGGCCCATCGGCTTTCCAGGAGAAAGTTTTGCTTTTATGCCGGGGAAATTATTCTTTAACGCAGCAAAATGATCCTGCCAGGTTTCACCCGAATGTATATTGGTACAATAAGTCAGATGTCCTGCGCTGGTAAGCATGTAAGAGCAATTTTTTGAATGATCGTTTTAAACTAAAACATCAGGCGCCTTCAATTTTTTGGCGGCCTGTATAAGTAAGCTGGTATCGATACTATGAACTTCTTCGCCTTTGCCGATCGCGCTAAGCAGCATGATGGTTAATTGTCCACCCAGGTGTTCCTGAAATTCCTGTAAGCCTTTTATGATCGGACTGTTTTCTTCTTCTATATTCATCAACGGATGAAACAGGGAGAAGCCCAAGGTTTTTAATACGGCAGCGATACGTTCATAATCAGCCCAGGATAAATAACCTGCGAACCACGAATACATACTATCCAGCGCGATACCCATCGCCACAGCTTCTCCATGAGTTACTTCGAAATCACTAAGTTGTTCCAGCTTGTGAGCGCTCCAATGCCCGAAATCCAGTGGGCGTGATGATCCGCTTTCAAAAGGGTCGCCACTGGAAATATGTTTCATGTGCAGTTCAGCACAACGTTTTATCAGGTGTTCCATGACAGGCTTTTCACGATTGACAAGCTTTACTGCGTTGGCTTCAAGCCATTCAAAAAATGATTTGTCTTTTATAAGGGAAACTTTTATTGCTTCGGAGATTCCTGAACGCCAGTCACGGTCGCTAAGGGTAGTAAGAAAATGATAATCATTAAAAACAGCAACGGGTGGCGCGAAGGTGCCAAGAAAGTTTTTTTTGTTTTTATAATTCACCCCGTTTTTAACGCCCACCCCTGAATCATTTTGAGATAGCACAGTAGTTGGAATCCTGATATGCTTTATTCCCCGGTGCGAAACCGCCGCTGCATAACCAGCAAGATCAAGGATTGAGCCACCACCAATAGCCGCGATGTAAGAGTGACGGTCGATACGATATTCGTTTACTGCTTCAACAATTTTATCAAAATGTGAAGGGTCGTTCTTCGCAATTTCTCCACCGGGTATCAGCAGTATGTCTTTAACCAGTTCTACTGTTTTGTACTTTGCAAAATACTCATTTATTTCCTGTAAAAGACTGGGATGATGGCTGGCTACGTGCTGATCGATTATAAAAAAAATTTTCCTGTTTTCTGCATCTGACAGTTGTGCTAAAAAGAAATCGTTTAACAAGGAATTTGCCAGGTTGAATAATCCGGTAGTAAAATGAACCCTGTAATCGAATTTAACACTAAACGATTGTTGTAAATAATCCATATCTAAATAGGTAATAAATCAGAAAAGTGCAAAATTATAATTATTATTTTTAATAAGCGGTTAATGAACTCCGCCAGGTTGAACCCGAGGTTGCAGAGCTTTTTATGTTACCGCAAACATCTTTCCTAACTTCACAGACACCGGCAACAGCAACACAATTACTAAGGCCACATACAGCGCTCCAAAAGCGGCTGCCCATGCGGCGTTCATCAATATCAACGCTATCACGCCGGCTTTTACCGCTTTGCCGATATTTTTTCCAACCGGTTCCGCAATTGCTTTTATTAATGGATTAAAAATCATCCAGGCAAAAGGTAAAAGAAAAATCAGGCTATACAAAATCATCCCTTTACTATAAGAAAAATATAGTATAAAACCTATTACCAAAGCGTATAATAAACAAGCCATATACAAAATGGTTCGGCTGCCTCCATGTACTTCTCCCCTGCTGATCATTGTGATGGAAGCAATATAGATGACGGGCACGGCTGACAATCCCCACCAGGGATGCAGCGCCAATGGAATAATACTTACGCCCAGCAAAAGATTCAGCCCACGGCATAATCCATATTTAACGGACCTACTATTGCATTGTGTTTGCTCCACCGGTTATAGACAAGCGCAGCCACCGCAATTAAAAAGGCGATGATCCCGGAAGTTGCATTTGAAATGAATGCCGTTAATATTCCCCCACTCAATAAAATTCCGCCTAGTAGTGACGCTTCGCCAACACTTATCAATCCGCTGGGTATCGGGCGTTCAGGACGTTCGCTCTTATCCAGTCCCGCATCAAACACATCATTGAAAACTACACCGCCGCCGTACAAACCAATAGTAGCAAGGCACAACAGCAACACGTTTGTCACAGCTCCTGTACCAAAAAATTTTTGTGTAAACAATCCTGAAATAGCAATACCTGCAAGTACGTCTGCAACGGAAGTAACGATGTTTGCAGGGCGCATAAGACGCAGGTAACCCGTTGTTTTATTCAATAGCAGGATTTTAGCGGATGATAATAGAAGACTTGTCAATCCTGGGTTGCTGACCGCCTCTTAAAATGGTGTTGCCTTCAAACTTCCGACTTTGATCCACTCCGGATACCGTTGTAAAATCATCTTCATTGATCTGACCGCTTTGTCCGAAAGCTATGATAGCATTTTTATAAGTCACCTTTTCAATATCATCCAAACCAATACCCTGCACTTTCATCAGCGCGGCAGTTTTAGGCACTGCCAGCGGATCACTGATACCCCAGTCGGCAGCGGAGTTAACGATGATGCGTTCCGTACCATACTGTTTTATTATTTCCACCATTCTTTCATTACCCATTTTTGTAAAAGGATAAATAGTAAAAGCAGCCCAGAAGCCACGGTCTAATACCTCTTTCACTGTTTCTTCGTTGTTATGATCGATGATAACGATATAGGGATCCAGTCCATGTTCCAGGGCAATGTCCATACTGCGCTGTGTGCCGTTTTTCTTATCACGATGCGGCGTATGAACCTGCACGGGGAGGGAAGCTTCTTTGGCAAGCTCTAATTGTAAACGATAATATTTTTCTTCAGCGACCGTCTGATCATCAAAGCCTATCTCGCCGATTCCCACCACCCCTTCTTTATAGAGGAAGGAAGGCAGTATTTCCATCACCTGTTCGGCCAGGCTTTCATTGTTAGCTTCCCGCGAGTTGAGGCCAATGGTACAGTAATGTTTGATACCAAACTGGGAAGACCTGAAGCGCTCCCAGCCAATCAGGCTGCTGTAATAATCACGGAAAGTATCGATGCCTGTCCGCGGCTGACCCAGCCAGAATGCAGGTTCGATGATGGCTACTATACCTGCATCCGCCATTGCCTGGTAGTCATCGGTAGTACGCGAGGTCATGTGGATATGCGGATCGAAAAAACGCATCCCTTTATTGCCTGACATATCAAAGGCAATGGAAGAATCCTGCGGCATATCTTTTTCATTGTTAGCAGGGCAGCAACACATAATATATAACGGATTTAGTAAGTAAATTTTTATAATGAATTCCAGTTCAATTGATTTGCTTTAACAGCTGCGAGTATCACCGGTTCTTTTTCCAGCAAACGTTTCGCCGGTTCATAGGCACTTCCATAACAAGCAAGTACGGCAGCACGTCTCACTGTGATATGTGCGTCATCAAATAATTTTTTTATGTCATTGATAGATTCCGCGTCAACAAATTTTGAAACAAGGCGCCACAGTTGCGGATTCACTGTACGATGAGCCGCCTGCCGTTCATGGGCATAATCAATAAGGATGGAAGAGAGTGTCTTGTTCGACCTTTCATCCAGACCAACAATCCGGTTAATGTCTTTATCATTGAAAAATGCTTTCAGCACTAATTGATTCCAGGAAGATTCAGGCAGGTATCTGTATGGGTATGGATTTTCATACATGATAGCATCAAGCACGATTCCGATGTTGGATCTGATGCCCTCCGTAGTACGGAACTGCCAGCTTTCGGGATATGCTAATACCGGCAAAGCCGCGTACAGCGCCGATAGTTCATTCATCTCCGCATCGCGAAACAAATTTTCTATTTGGGAATGATAACTTTCATCACCAGTATCTACCTGCAATAAAAGCCATAACCTGCACAATTTATCCAGCGGCCAGTTGGTTACTGAAAAGCCATTACAGGTGAGGTCGATTTGTTTTGATTCATCAGCAGATGTCTCAATGACTGACCTTCCCGCTTTTCGGGCTACTGCAGCGAAAGATACTTTTAATGCCGACGAAGCTGATCCTTCATGAACGAGTTTTCCTTTCTCCTCAAGCCATTGAAAAACTTCCGGCGATAATTGTCGTTTAATAATTTTTACCAGTTGTGTTTGCAGCAATATCACTTTATTTTCCTCCATATTAATTCATGCCCGGTTATTTAGCGGTAAAATAATTTATAGCCAAAGCGGCGCTGATGATAAGCAGTCCGAAAAACTCTCTTGTCTTTTCAATATAAGGTTTTGTCGCCTGCATGGTTTCAACGATGCTGGGCTTTTTATAAACCGTTATCCAGTCACGCACGCCATCTTTAGAAAAAAAAAGCTGGATAGCGTAAATAAGATAAAATGCAATGGCCACCAGGTATATCAATGGGTAATAGAATTTAAACACTGCCAGCCCGCAACAGATGGCGGCTACCAGATAAATCGGTACCCAGAGCCATGAGTCTTTATCGTTTAGATTCACATACGCGAATAAAATAAAGGAGATGCAAAAGATGCCGTTGAGAATACTTAAACCCATGAGTAAATTATTTGTTGATGGATGTTTAAAAATTTTAAAAGTCGTTTAAGAAAATTATAGTTATTTACAGAAACAGCTCCGGTTACAGATCATCTGTTTCATCCCAACCTAACCTGGCCATCACCCCTGATAAGCCATTTATAACTTGTTAACGCTTCCAGCCCCATTGGTCCGCGTGCGTGTAATTTTTGTGTGCTGATTCCTATCTCCGCGCCCAACCCAAATTCACCTCCGTCGGTAAATGCGGTGGAAGCGTTTACATAAACTGCCGCGGCATCTACCTCCTGCAAAAACTTTTCAATATTACCGGCATCTTCCGAAATAATCGCTTCACTGTGTTTTGAACTATAAGTATCGATATGATCCAGCGCCTCTTCCATGTTGCCAACTGTTTTTATAGCCAGCTTAAGCGATAAAAATTCAATACCATAATGTTCTTCTCCTGCCGGATTGAGCAGGTAAGGTAAATAATTTCCAGCCAATGCTTTATAAGAAGCCGGGTCTGCAAAAAGCGCTACCTCTTTTTCCTGCAGCCGCTTTAATAGTTGAGGAAGAACAGCGAGTCTATTTTCATGGATGATAAGGCAGTCAAGGGAATTGCAAACACTTACCCGCCTTGTTTTAGCATTTAAAATTATCGCGGCGCCTTTTTCCAGATCGCCGGTTTCATCAAAATAAGTATGAACGATACCGGCGCCTGTTTCTATCACCGGTATCTTGGCATGCTCTCTTACGAAATTTATCAGCGACTGGCTACCACGTGGTATAACCACATCTACCCAGCCAACGGCTTCAAGCAGTGCCATCGCCGAACTCCTTTCGGCAGGCAGCAGGTTTACTATATGCTCATTAAGGGTATGTTTCCGCAACACATCCTTTATAACTTTTACCAGGGCTATGTTAGAAAATTCCGCGTCACTGCCTCCTTTCAAAATGCACGCGTTGCCCGATTTAAAACAAAGCGCAAAAGCGTCGCAGGTGACGTTGGGTCTGGCTTCATAAATAATACCGATGACACCTATCGGTACCGTTATTTTTGAAATGTGCAGGTTGTTATCCAATGTATTCTCAGATAATATTTTTCCTATTGGTGAAGATAGTCCTGCCACTTTACGAATATCATTTACAATCAACGTAATCCTTTCGCCATTCAGCAGCAGGCGGTCATAACGAGGATCGGTCTCAGGCATGCTGATTAAATCTTTTTTATTCTCACTTAATAATAAATCTCTTTGCTCCAAAATGTTTTCAGCCAGGTCTGACAAGACCTCGTTTATTATACCGGGATCAAGCGAGCTCATTTGCCTGCTTGCCTGCCGGGTGTAAGAAAAAAGTTGATGGTAATCCATATCAATGATTTTCCTGGCTTAAATATAAATAATCGTAGTGCACCAATGGTTTCTGATTTTTTTGTCCCAACAGCTCAAGCGCTTTATCCGAACTGTATTCAGCGATACCCAGGCCTACCAGCTTCTCTTCTTCATCAATAATTTTTATAATATCTTTTTTTTGAAACGCTCCTTTAATACTCACAATACCGACAGGCAGCAGGCTTGAAGCCTTCGACCCCGTCAGCGCCGTCTTAGCGCCGTTGTTCACCTGCACCATTCCTTTAGAATATTTATCCGTGTAAGCTATCCATCTCTTCTTTCCGGATACTCCTTTAAAAGGCAAGAACCGGGTATGCCGAATACTTCCTTCAAGCATCCTATGGAGAATGCCTTCCACAGTACCGTTACCGATATGAACAGTGATGCCCAGCTGTGCGATCTTACTCGCCATAAGCACTTTGGTAAGCATGCCGCCTTTGCCGAAATTAGATTTTTTTGTGGTGATCATACCAGAGAAATCTGTCATTAAAGGATCTACCTCTTCGATGATAGCCGAGTTTTTGTCAGAAGGGTCGCCGTTATAAAGACCATTGACATTGGTAAGAATGATAAGAGCATCCGCGTTGATCATGGAAGCGATCAATCCGGCAAGCTCGTCATTATCAGTAAACATGAGTTCAGTAATAGAGATAACATCATTTTCATTTACTACCGGGATGATATCGTGCTGTAATAATATCTCGAAGCAGTTGTTCATATTGCGGTAATGAAGCCGGTCGCGGAAGTCATCTTTAGTAACCAGCACCTGCGAACATACGAGCTGGTGTTTTTTAAATAGTTCCGAATAAGTATTGATAAGCGCCACCTGGCCTACGGAAGCGAGCAATTGCCTTGCTGCCACTACATCCGATTTAGCTTTAACTTTTACAAGCCCTTTGCCTGCTGCCACTGCGCCCGATGTTACCACCACTACCTGTATGCCCTGGTGTTTTAAAGCGGCGATTTCATTTGTGAGAAATGTCATTCGATCGAGGTCGGGCAGTCCGTTTTCCCGGCTGAGTACGTTGGAACCAATCTTTACTACCAGCTTCTTATACAATTGTAAATTGTTAGGTATTTAATGTGTGAAACTAATTAAAATTGCTGTTAAGCCGTCAGCGATCAGCCGTCAGCCTTCAGCGATCGTCCAAAGCTTATGGCTTTGGACGACGGTGTCGGCCTTTATCAATCATTAATTTTATATAGTTTTCTTCCGACAGCTGAACGCTGTCAGCTGACAGCTGATTATCACACCGGCTGAATAAAGATATGTTTCATTGAAGGAAATTTTTGCTGGATGTTTTTGCGGATCCTTGCATTTGCTTCTGTTATCTGCAGACTGGTACAGTCGTTATGAAAAGAGATACAAACCATTAATAAAATTTCTTCAGGGGAAAGATACATAGAAGGTGTGCTGAATACTTTTTTTACGGTGGGGTCGGCTTCCGTGATAGCGGTAACTTCCGCTAATGTTCTGTGTCCGGCGCTTTCGCCCATCAGCAGGCTCCTGCTTTCGCCGGCAAGTATCACGGAAATTGCAGCAAGTATGACACCTATAATAATTGACGCCGCGGCATCGTATATCGGATTGTTTAGTAAATGACCCAGGTAAACACCCAGAAATGCTACTATCAATCCTAACAGATCGGCGGCATCTTCAAACAGCACAACAAAGGTGGCTGGATCTTTACTTTTCTTTACAGCAGACCAGAAGGGCCTTGAGCCTCTCTGGATATTAAACTCCTTATAAGCGGTGAAGAAAGATATTCCGTCGAAGATGAAAGCTATCGCGAGCACAACGTAATTCCATAATGGGTCTTTGACAGGTACGGGATGTTGCAGATGAGTAATGCCTTCATAGAAAGAAATGCCGCCTCCAATGCTGAATATCAAAATAGAAACAATGAAAGCCCAGAAATACAATTCTTTTCCATAACCAAAAGGGCGTACTTCATCTGCAGGCTTCTGGCTTCTCGCGATCCCGAACAAAAGCAATATTTCATTGCAGGCATCTACAAGCGAATGAATTCCCTCCGAGATCATGGCTGAGCTACCTGTTATCCCGGCCGCAATAAATTTCGTGACAGCTATTGCGAAGTTAGCGGCTAGGGCGGTGTAGATCGGTAATTTGGAAGCAGGCATTTAGCAGGGTAATAGTTGACTGTTTATTTAATGGAATGATAAGCAAGATAAGCGGTAAATTTATTTTCAAGAAATACAATAACCATTAATCATTGCACTTGAAAAAGGCTGTTCTTCCCGAAGTCTGGCTGCGTGGACCGAGCCCTGAATTTATTGCTTTACTTCAACCTGTGGCACACGCGTTGATGCAGGCAAGAGAAGAAGTAAATAAAGTGATGATTGGATTTAAGGAAGAATTACTCTGGCAGATGCCCGCCGGTATGGCGTCTGCAGGATTTCATCTGCAACACCTTGCAGGCGTCGGTGACCGGCTCTTTACTTATGCCAGGGGCGAAGCGCTTAGTGAAGAGCAACTTGATGCGCTTGGTTCGGAAAGGCAGGCACCTTTTGCCGGATGTGCTTCAGAAGAATTAGTAAAGAGGTTTAATCTTCAAATTGATATATGCCTGGAGCAGTTGAAAGCTGTTAAAGCGAAAACCCTTACTGAATACCGGTCTGTAGGCAGGGGCAGACTTCCGTCAACTGTTATAGGATTGTTCGTTCATACTGCTGAACATACTATGCGGCATGTGGGGCAGCTAACGGTAACCGTTAAGGTTTGTTCCTTGTTTCCATAATGAATTAAAATAAAAAAAAGTTAATAGCCTAACTAAAACGTGTCGCATCAAATGGCTTGATGTTGAGCGATGCTGGCTTGCCGGCAACCAGTTCGCTGACAATCTTGCCGGTAGCAGCTCCAAGGCTCATGCCCAGCATGGAATGGCCTGTGGCAATGGTAACATTATTATACCGGCTGGTATTACCTATGTAGGGTAATCCATCCGCGCTGCATGGCCGGTAACCATACCACACATCTTTTTCGGCAGGCATCGGAATATCATAATCCGGAAAATATTTTTTTACAGATTCAAGGATGCCCTGTACGCGGTTCATTCGTAGCGGCGCCCTGATGTCAACAATTTCCATCGTTCCCCCAAAACGGATCTTATTATCATTTAATTGTGAGATAGCAACCCGCGCTTCATTGAGCAAAACAGGACAAGGCACTTTATAAGTTGAATTTTCAAGGGTAACAGAATAGCCCCTTCCGCCCACCATCGGTAACCTGATATGCAGTTGTCGCGCAATGGCACGTGACCATACACCAGATGCCAGCACTACGTGACCGGCAGTGAAAGAAGCAGTAGTTGTACTAACAGCTTTGATCTTACTTCCTTCGTTTACAAAACCTATGACTTCCTGGTTGGTTTCAAACCGTACACCATTGTTTTTTAACCAGCTTATAAGGTCACTCATTAATTTATCAGGATGAATCTGCGCATCGCAACCAAAATAAACAGCGCCGAGGATATCGAGGTTAGTACCAGGCTGCATGTCCTGCACCTGTTGCCTGTTAAGCAATCTTGTCTGAAGACCCAGTGCCCTAGCGTCTTTCACGGTTGCCTCGGCATGATGCGCATTTTCTTCCGACTTAAATAATTCGAGTAAGCCAACAGGCTTGTATGCAAAATCAAATCCTGGTATCTGCGTCCATTCTTCATACAGTTTTTTACTTAACAACGCGATATCACGGAGTGGAATAGCCGAAGCAGCCACATGCTGCTTTGTTGCGCTTTTTATAAACTTAAAGCCCCAGTCTATCAGTGATAGATTTAATCTTGGCTGAATATAAAACGGGCTCTTTGAATTGAGCATCCATTTAAATCCCTGCTTTATAATACCGGGTGTTGCCATAGGTACAAAATGACTTGGACAAATATAACCCGCGTTGCCATACGAGCAGCCGCCGGTCATACCCGATTTGTCTATCACCGTTACATCAAAGCCTTCCTGTTTAAGATAATAAGCACTGCTGAGACCAATAATTCCGCCACCTATGACTATAACCCTTTTTGACATTGTTGTTTTTTATAATAAATGTTTTTGTTATTGGTCTCACAAAAGGGCACGTTGCCCTATTTCGGCACGCTACAACACCTGGAAGCCATACGCATAAGGGTCATCTTCCGGATCAATGGTGATGGTATTATAGCCAAAGATCCTTGCCCAGCCTTCGATGCCGGGACGAATAGCTGAATGACCTCCCACCATAGTTTCTTCTTCTATTGTGCCGGTAAACTTTGATCCGATGATACTTTCATGAATGAATACATCTCCTTTTTTAAGCTTTCCTTTTGTGTACCATTGCGCCATACGCGCGGAAGTACCGGTACCACAGGGTGAACGGTCAATCGCTTTATCGCCGTAGAAAACAGCATTGCGTGCAGAAGAAGTCTTATCAAGCACAGCGCCGGTCCATAAGACATGGGAACAACCGCTGATGGTATCATCCTCGGGATGAACAAAATTATATTTTTCATTGATGCGCTTGCGCATTATCCTGGCCCAACTAATAAGCTGATCCGCGCCGTAATGTTCCAGTCCTTTAAAATTTTTCTGCACATCAACAATCGCGTAGAAGTTGCCACCATAAGAAACATCTATCACCAACTCCCCCAGGTCAGGACAGGTAACATTTAAATCAGTGGCTGCCAGATAAGCCGCAACGTTGATAAGTTTTACACTGTTTACTTTTCCAAAAGCATCAGTTGGATCTTTGTATTTATATTCAACCAATACAAGGCCGGCAGGTGTTTCTAATCGAACGTGGCCCGGCTTTTTAGGCGCTATCAACCCTTCTTCAACTGCAATGGTAATCGTGCCGATTGTACCATGACCGCACATGGGTAAGCACCCGCTTGTTTCAATAAATAATACCGCTGCATCATTGGCGGGATCATGCGGCGGATACAGGATACTTCCACTCATCATATCATGACCACGGGGTTCAAACATAAGTCCTTTGCGGATCCAGTCGTATTCTTTCAAAAAATGCTGGCGCTTCTCACTCATGTTGTTTCCTTCGAGTAACGGACCGCCGCCAGCCACCAGTCTTACAGGGTTGCCGCAGGTATGTGCATCGATACAAAAGAATGTTTTCTTCATTAGTGATTATGTAGCACTGGTATTTTTTGTATAATGTTGCTATCAGCTATTGTTTAACGCCATACGCTTTGCCCGACGATGTTAGCAGATGATCAGGCACTGTAGGACGCGAGGCGATACCATCCCTGATAATTTTTAATACCGCTTCTCTTTCTTTGTCCACAAGCATCAGCCTTGGCGCGCGTACATATTCAGTTCCCAGTCCTGCTTCCGCTTCAGCCAGTTTAATGTATTGAACAAGTTTGGAATGAATGTCCAGTTCCAGTAAAGGCAGAAACCAGCGTTGGATAGCAAGCGCCTCTTCCATTCTTCCGGCTTTCACAAGTTTGTATATCGCCACCGTTTCGCGTGGGAAAGCGCATACCAGTCCGCCTACCCAGCCATGCGCGCCCATCAGTAAACCTTCCATCGCGATAGGATCCACGCCACACAAAATTTTATAGCGGTCACCGAACGTATTAAGCATCCGTGTGACGTTTGAAATATCGCGGGTAGAATCTTTAACCGCCTGTATGTTTTCACATTCAAGCAACTCTTCAAATGCCGCCAGCGTTACTTCAGTTTTATAATCAACAGGATTGTTGTAGATCATGACAGGAAGGTCCGTAGAGTTGGCGACCGCTTTAAAAAAAATTACCGTCTCGCGGTGATCCGTTCTGTACCGCATAGGTGGAAGCACCATCAATCCTGTTGCGCCCCACGCTTTAGCCAACGCGGCCTGCTTGATAGCTTCGCTGGTAGATCCTTCCGCGATATTTACGATAACAGGTATTCTATCACCCGCTTTAGCAACGGAGAATTTAGTAAGCGCTTCCTTTTCAGATGTGCTAAGCACGCTGGCTTCTCCGAGGCTGCCACCAAGCACAATACCTTCTACACCCGCATCAATTTGTGCCTGCAGGTTGGTATCAAACATTTCCAGGTCGAGTGTATCATCTGATTTGAATTTAGTAGTTAAAGCAGGATATACACCTTTCCATGATACATTCATTTTTATTTATTTTTGTTAAAGATATTATTAACCTGATACAGTAAGCATGCCGTGATTAATAATTTTGTTGATAGCTACGAGGGTTAAGGTCCATTCCCTGAACCACGGAGACAGGGAGGCACAGAGGAATATAAAGAATTTAACTGCAAAGGCAGGGAGCCACAAAGACTCAAAGGCACGAAGAAATTTCTTTTGCATTACTTTGTGCCTTCGCGCCTTTGTGGCTACCTGTTTAAAACACCGGGTTCTATCATCAGTATAAAGAAAGAATAAGCGTGATAGCTAGTTTTCCCTATATTTATTTATAAATTAAAAAATATTTTAAGATGAGTAAATTTCTAGTTGTCCCGGCTATAATTATTATGGGACTGATGGCTTCCTGTAATTCAGGCGCGGATTCTTCCACAGATAATAAGACCGATTCTTTGGTTACTAAAACCGATACTTCCATGCACCATGATATGGCGATGGGTAATGTTGAACCAGTGCCTGCCATACCTTCAGGCGCGAAAGTTTATTTTAAAAATCTAAAGGATGGTCAGTCGGTTACTTCTCCGGTAAAAATTGATATGGGTGCTGACGGAATCAAAGTTGACACAGCAGGTGTGGTGAAGCCAGGTGTGGGCCACCATCATTTATTAATTGATGCTGATCCTACTCCATCCGGCACGGTTGTAGGCAAAGACAGTACGCATATTCATTTTGGTAAAGCCCAAACGGAAGCAACTATTCCATTAACTCCTGGTAAACACAAACTGACCCTGCAATTTGCAGATGGCATACATCGCTCCTACGGAAGCCAGCTTACAAGCAGCATCACTGTCAACGTTAAGAAATAGCTGATGGCTTAAGGCTGATAGCCGATAAGTATTAACAAAATATAATATCGCATTAAAAAAGCCACTAAGAATTCTTAGTGGCTTTGACACTTGCTAGTGTCAGCAGATATTTTTATGGACATTCGGTTAATGATTGATAACCGAAGGTGTCCATGATTGATCTGTTAATAGCATGAATACCTCCTTTTCTTTGATGAACAATAAAATTACATAAAATATTAAAACGATGATGCGTTGAAAAAAAATCTTCTTATATTTTTAAAATATTTAAGAAATCGTTTATAGAATTTTACCGGTATCGGTAACAAATACCCTTGTGCTCACCAGGAATGTACCACCATTATTATCATCATATTTGAGATCGACATAAAAAGCGCTGTATCCCTTTTGTGGAAAAGATTCTTTAATGGTGACAGAAGATTGCCGGGCAATACCTATACTTTTCGATTGCCATTTTTCATTTCGGAAATCAAGGTCATCGGAGGCGGCTGACCATACGATAACATCAACCAGTTTATTTGCAGTCGCCGAAATGACAAGGGAGACTTCTTTATCATTTATAGTTGTTTTCCAGTCACAGGCAGGGTAAGGCTGATGATTGATAGTGATGCCGAAGAAAGCTCCCAGTCCCTCGAAAGCCTGTTTACCATCGCCGAGATTATGACCCGCGTTCGGTACATAATTAATAAGATACCTGCCTGGTATGCTGTCGATATAATTCTTTACATTGTCTATTACCCAGTATTCGTCATTGGTTCCCATAAACAACATCTTCGGCATCGAAAGATTTTTTTTATAAGAGTAAGGATCGATCATTGTATTTAAAGCCGTGCCTGTTTCGGTATGCGCTTCCTGCGGAATGCCCAAGTCAACATAATCTTTAATTTGTATACTGTATTCTTTCCATGTTTTAATCTGGTAGTCAAGGCTAACGGGCATGTTTAATATATCGATCACCATCGGGGCAATCGCTATCACCCGGTTATCACTGGCACCTGTAAGCCAGGTTGTCCATCCGCGTTTGGAGGCACCTGATAGCACGAAGTCTTTAATGTTGATATGCAGATTTTGACTGGAGAAGGCCATAATAGCATCCATCGCCCGAACCGCACTTTTAACCATCGGGAAAAGTAATGGCCATGTATAGTCGCCGTCTTTCTTAAAATTATGAAGCGTGTAAGATATCAATGCGTCTTCCGTTAATTTGCCGTACAAAGGCTGATTAGGTGTTTGTCGTAAAACCGCTGTAACAGCTTTATTTTTTGCGGCAATCACACTCATCCCTTTATACAGATCATCGCCCGCACCATCCCAGACAGGCAGGTTATTTTTTAGTGAACCACCGGTAATAAATAATAAACCGTCTTCATGCAGGATTTCCGTTGGCACTAAGATAGTCAGCTGGTGCTTCCAGGTGTAGGTATGCCACTGCTGCGAGGTTAATAGTAAGTTGTACCCTTTAACTGATCCTATATTAAAAGAATCTTTAAGTTCCCATTGAAAGACGGTGTCTTTATTATTAAGGTAACTTATCAGCGCCGTTGCAGGAGTAACCGGTTGTGCAATGGCGTTAGTGAAATAAAACACAACTGTAAAGCTGGTAATAAATTTGGTCAATCTTTTTTTCATCAATAATGCTATTTTAAAAGGTTGAAATCAACTACACGACGCAGGTATTTTTTATCCTGGATGATCCAGGTGACCTCATAACTTCCCTTATCTTCCTTATTCAGCATGTAAATATACATGGTACGTTTATCGGGAGAGAAATATACACTGTTTAATGTTCTTTCAGTGCCTGCAGCATCTCTGTAGAGGAAGCTCGGGTTATAAAGATCAACATACGCAATTGGCGGAATGGCTACAGTGTCTTTTCCAACCAGCACTTTCACCGATTCAATTACTGTCTTCGGCACTTTTCCATAGTTGCCGAAATATGGCTTACCATCGATTTTAACCAGGAAAGTTTCTTCATAATAAGCAAGCTTGTGCTTAGTGGGAATGAATATTCCGGCTTTCACCGCAACGGATATATTGTTACCCTCAAACTTCATGAAGTTATTGCCATAGTCTGTCATCGGTATACTTTTCAAAGGCAGCCTGCCAACGCTTTCATCAATTCCTGCCATTGCGAAAGCAGCGATATCACCTCTCAGGTCTTTCTCCCGCATTTTAGAGAAATTATCTTTTTTACTGCGGCCGTCGGGTTTATCATCCTGCGCCATAGCGGCTATAGAGGTAAGAACGAATAGCAGACTAAATAGGGTACGCATCAATTTATTTATAATGGTTGATAATATCTTATTAAAGAATAGTTGTTTAGAATATTAGTATTATGTGATAGTTGAGATTTTAATTTTCAATAATATTACACCAATCTTGATTATTATATTTGAATGCGTCCTTGCGTCCGTTGGTTCCCCTCCTTTCTTCAAGGATGGGAACTATCCAAAATTTAGTCAACATCCTTATCGCCTACTGCTACTCCAGTAACAAAATCTCTTTCATATAATCATACTGTAAATCATCATGAAGCAGGGATACCAGGCTATTGATCTTTTTAATTTGTCTTTCATAGATATTCATAAGCGCGCTATTTTTATGATAAGGAATTTTATTTTTTTTGACATCTTTGCAAAAATGGATCAGCATTTCAAGTTCGGCTTGTTTACTGCCGGTATGCTTACTGTATTTAGCGATCGTTCTCAATATTTTTCTTAGCGATTTTTTGATAAGATAACTATTATTGCCTGTTATCTCATCAAAGGAATCATCTATTGCTTGTCTTGCATTTTCTATAAAAGCCTGCTCGTCGTGTGCCTCAAATAAAAGATAGCTTAGTAACTCTTTGTTTTCCTTTTTATACTTTGCAAGCCTGAGACAGATCTCTAAAACCTTTGCCGGCGGCAGGTTATAAAGTTCTTCCTTAATAGTCTGTATGGTTGCCGGTTTCACTATTTATAAAATAAAAAACATTTACCTGGAACATCACCTTTAAAATCCATCCTTCTCCAGCTTAGCGAGTCGTGCGTAAATTTCAAGCATGGCTCCCTGATCCAATAATGTTTTACCAGCTTTAGTACCAATAAGATTATTGTTATCTCTTTCTTCATTCCATATCCTGTCGGCATCTTTTGCAAAGGCCTTTAAAAATTTTTTATCTTTATCAACTTTATATAATTCTACATAACCACGCAGCAACACTGCATTAAACCAATAGTTACCCGGGAACCTGGCTTTATAAAAAGATTGCAGGGAAGCATCGGCAACCCTTTGCGCCTCCAGTAAGTAATTTTTATTTTTTGTGATATTGTAGAACAGCACCGCGCTTTGTAACATGGTGCCTGTATTATAAGTGTAAGTAGCTTTACCAATTTTTCCGCCGGGAATCTTTATGTTATCATAATAAATTCCTTCCGGCGACTGCAATTTATTTTTCGTCCAGTTATAAATCATCAAAGCACTATCCAGATATTTTTTGTCTTTCTCAACAATAAACAATTGCAAGGCAAGCACTACTCCCGGACCGTTCGAACAGGTATTCTTTGAAGTATGATCACCTTCTTTCCAATATAATCCGCCCCCGGAAGCAGTATCATAGCCTGACATCATGAACCTGTAAATTTCCTTCGCCACCGACAGGTATTCCTTTTTTTTCGTTCGGCTATAAGCATCTATGCATGCCAGTCCTACCCATTGGTTATCATCGTAAAAACGGTCACCACCACCTTCTTTTACCACATAAGAATCATAACCGGGCACAGGCATTTTGTTGCTCCGGTATAAATAGATCGCTTCCAATACAGGAGTGATCCTCTTTTGATCGCGGCCAAGGGCATCCAGTTCATTGGCTCCCTGGACAAGACCACATAAGGGCCAAAGAAAGGAATGCTTTTTTTCTTTCTGAATTGAATCACTTGTCTCCCTATACAAATGATTTGGCTGATCATAAAATACCTTGCTGATAGTTGAATAAACAATTCCAGCTCTTTGTTCATTGGTGTTTACTGATTGTTGGGCACAAGCAAATGAAATACAGACTATAAAACAAATGAAACAGATAACTCCTTTCATGTCAGCCATTGTATTGAATGGTAAAATAAAAACTACGGCTATGATCAGTAACGTGCCGGTAACAGTGTTCAAAGATAAGGCTCATAATTGATTTACTATCTCCACCTTCCACTATACCAAATATTACCGCGATTCGTTGTTGTCCAATGACCAGGTATCCATGCCCTGCCACGGCGGGGTGTTACATAATGCGGACGAAGATATTCATACCGTCCTCTGCGCCATTTCCATTCACCATCAATCCACACCGCGTTGGCGTATGGCGGAGAAGGTCTCACAAAAAATGGCGCTGCAGGCCTATCTCTCACAACCACTCTTGTGGGAGCGCAGGAACCAAATATAATTATACTTACACAGCATACTAATAAGCTTTTTAATATTGTGTTCATAAATGTTTATAGTTACTGTTTGAAACTTTCAGCGGACAGCTGTGAGTTTTGAGGTAATGGGGTTTGAGGTAATGGGGTATCAACTTAACGCTATTATTTTTAAGCGTTCATGACACCAATCTTGTTTCCTTTCCAGTCGGGAAACAGGATTTGGTCGCTGCTTATTTTCAGATGTTTGTCTGCTACCTCTCCAAAGACAGCCCTGAAATCGGTGGTGACGGCAAGATCCCTTCCGTCTTCCAAATTTTCCAATGCAAGTGGTTTCATGCTACCATGAACTATTCCGCCCTGAACATCATTGCCCAAGATAAAGTTACAGGAGGCGCGTCCGTGATCTGTACCACCAGTGCCGTTTTGTTTTACGGTGCGGCCAAACTCGGTCATGGTCATTACCGTTAGGTCATCCTGGTATGATCCGAGGTCAGTCCAGAAAGCTGTGATGCCGGTACTAAGGTCAGCAACATTACGGGCAAATATTCCTGTGTCGGAACCCTGGTTAAAATGAGTATCCCATCCACCTGATTCAGCGAAAGCTACTTCCAGGCCTACATCCATTTTAATCAGTTGTGCAATTTGTTTCAATGAATTCCCCAACGCGGTGTTTGGGTATACAGCGTTACTCGCAGGCTGATAATTACGGGTGTCGGCCTTTTGCAACATTTTCACAGCGTCGAAACTTTCCTTCCCGGTTTCTTTTAGTAACCCTGAAGAAGTCTGATCATAAAGATCTTCAAAACTTTTTGCAGCCATGTTTGCACCCAGCGGATTCCCTTTCATCTGAATTGAAAAATCCTGCAGGTTGCTGATGGCCACGGATGGATTATCACCATAAAAAGATCGCGGCATAGAAGAAGTAAGACTTACTGCACGGAATGGCGAGGCATCATGGCCAAGCAGGCCCACGGCGCGGTTGAGCCATCCACTTGAAGTTCCTTTATTAAACGGGGTACCAGACTCCATATAATCCTGTGCATCAAAATGAGAACGAGTATTATTCGGCGAGCCTATTCCATGAACGATCGCCAGTTTTTTCTCCCGGAACAAAGGTTCAAAACTATTCATCGAAGGGTGCAGTCCAAAGCGGCCATCGAGGTCAATCAAAGGTGTACCTTTTGTATTGTCTTTGGCTGCGGAGATAAAAAGCCCGGGCCTTGCATTTTTAAGGTATTCATCGGTGAATGGTGTAACAGCCATCAACCCATCCATAGCGCCGCGCTGGAAAATGCAGACCATTATTTTCTTCTTCTTATAAGAAGATAATATCTTGTTACTATCAGCAGCACGCGCAATAAATGTAGGCACACCTCCTACCCCGATTCCAAAAAGTACCAGTCCGCCTGATTTTAAAAATCCTCTTCTTGATGACATATTATATTCTTTATAAAATTATAATTTTTTTTCTTCAATGGCTCAACCATCACGCGTGTATAATGGATAATATTTAGCAGGAATAATTCTATTACTCTTTTTAAACATGTTTTGAACCTCTTCCTGAATTAAAATTGCTTGTTTATATTTTATGTGGAAAAGACTTACTGTTATTTACTGCCTGCTACCTGCGCTGGTATTCAGGAGAGCCGATAATAATACCAACCACCTGTGAAAGCATAGGACTGTTTGACTTAGCTGGCGTTGGCGCGGATGGGTAACCGTTATCTGTCTGGGTGCGCTTGTTTATTTTATTGTTCGGCTTCATTGCATCCCCCATCATCACATCATTGTTAGCATCGTTATTAACAGCTGGCGCTACAACAGCTTTGCCTGCGGCTTCATCCACTTTCTTTATAAGTTCAGGGTCATTTAAGAGTGGGGTAAGCCGCTTGATAGTCTGTTCAAGATTTCTCTCAGGCATCAAAATTTTACTGTAGGTAAGCAATGCGGCTTCAGCGCTTTCGGGTTCATGATGGTTGTTCAATGCGATGAGGTCGATGCTAACACCGGGAATACGTTGTGAAGCAATGGCCAATCCGAAATTCATCCTGTTAAGCAGCGAGCCCGTATTGATCCAGTATTGTCCCTTATCCGGAAACCCAGTCGGAGCCTGGTAGTAATACATTTTCTGTCCCATTTTACTAACCCAGTTGTATAGCTGGTAAGGTTGTTTGATATCAGCATTCAAACTGCGGACGGCACTTATTGTTAATTCAAATGGCGACTTTGTCTTCTCCCGCAGTGTTTCTTTTTGCCAGAATTCTGGTGACGATACCATAGTGATAAGCACCTGTTTTGTATTGCCATCTTTATCCATAAAAGTTTTAACCATCTTATCAATCAACGATTGGGGTGGATTATCACTAACAAATCTTACGGCAATTTTCTGTGAAATAAATTTAGCGGTGGATAAATGATGTGCAAGCATGTGTAACAACTGAACACCCTCTTCATAGCCTCCGTTAGCAGCAAATTGTTTTCCTAACACTGTTTTCTCTTCTGCATCGTGGCGGTTTACGGCAAAGAGAAAATCACCCTGGTGCACAAATCCATGTTCCGCCAGTTTATCTTCACCAACACGTTCAATGATTTTTTTTATAGCGTTGCTGTTTCCATAATCACTCAACGGAAATATTGTCCATCCTGTTAACACTTTGGCGGCCTGGGTAACATCCTGCTGTGTGTATCCGCCATCTACACCAAGGGTATGCAGCTCCATAACTTCACGGGCGTAGTTTTCATTCAGTCCGGCGCCTCTTTTTACCGGGAGTGCTTTAATTGCCATTTGCATATCGCCGGAGCTTGTATCTTTCCTTTCGTTTAGCGTGGCAGCCACTTTTTGGCGCATCAACCGGTTAGCCGGCCTGGCATCGGCATTCTCTGCCGAGCTGCTAAAATTATCAAGGTAAAATAGCATGGCAGGCGATTTTGCCGTTGCCAGGAGAAGATCCTCAAATTTGCCAAACACGTTGGGTCTGATTATATCGCGTTCGTATGCGGGAATAAATTCTGCGCAATCATTTTTAGTAAGGGAAACATTAAAGTGATTAAACCAAAAGTCGGTAAGTACTTCCTGCAACTGGTTATTGGTGTAAGCTGCACGCAGTATTTTCTGGTTGATAAACTGGCGGTATAATTCCTGTTGAGGCTTCAAACCTTTTTGCAGCATGTAAGCCGCTAACTGATTACGGTATTCTTTTTTATCTGATTTGTTAACCGAGTCTTTGTCGATTACTCCCTCTTTGATTGCCATGCGCAATACCTGCGGAGCGCGGGGAAACTTGTTAACTATTTCCGAGTTGGTCATTTTCAGGGTTTCATATCCGGCAAGTTTTTGATCGAGGGAATCATCCGGGAGGGCTGCGGCCAATTGTTGATCAAACCATTTCTCAAGGCCGGTGTTTACCACTTCCCCTATCTGACCGGGAGTAGGCCCGTAAGTGAAGCGACTAAGTAAATGTGCTGCCGCCTGTTGTTGTGAGAGTCCTGCTTTTTTATAAGGGAATTTAACAGTAGCGACTTCGGGTTTGTTACCGGTAAAGAAGGAGGAAAGTAAAACACCGATGACAAGGACTAATATAAATTTATAGGAAGATTTGAAGGCTGTCTGCATTGTTACCAGATTTAATCTAACAAGGTTGTATTCGTCAGACAAACGATATTGGTTGAAGTTTAATATAAATTTTAAAGGTAAGGAGGTTCGGATTGCAGCGCGAGCTATCGGACTTAGAACAATTTCCTTCGATTCAAACAATCTTTACCTTTGAAATACTATGATCAACTTATACAAGCTAACTAAATAACCCATGTTGTGTTTCAAACATTATCATAAAATTAATTTGCATGCTCCAGACCAACCATCGGCATTTTATCTTTCAAACAGAAATTGGTAAGGTCATAATAAATTTCCATATCACCTTTCGGACCTGATTCGATGCGTTTTAATTTTTGCTTTTCCCGAAGATCCATTATCAGTTCTCTTTCATCAGGCAAGGCGTTTGGCAGGTTAGCAAGGTCTTTTATAATAATCGTAGTGGCAAGTAAATCTAATTTTGGATAAATAAAAGTGCCTTCTTTGCCTATTGATTTCTCCACTTCAAAACCCTTATCGACACTTATCTTCAGCGTATGCGGGGCGCACAATGCAAAAAGTGTTGTGAGGTTAAGCCGCGTTGCGGCGCTTATGCCTGCACGCATTAAGTAAAAGCTGCCGATGCCTAAACCTGCAGTGGTTTTTGAGTTCCAAAGGCCACAAAGTTCAGCGGTGCCTTCAGCAGTATATTGGTCTATCAGGTTATAAACACCTGTGTCAACAATAGAGACCGCGTCTTCCATCGGCAGCCGCGTAATACCATCGGCAATATGAATACGAATGCCACCAACGGTTTCCCGCGTATCCATTCGTTCGGCTATCATAACGAATACCCCAGGATTATAGAACCAGCTGGCGCTGGAAGAAGTAACCTTGGTTACACCATAATCAAGCAATACCCTGGCATGGCCCTCAGCAAATATCCTGCAAGATTCCGGATCATCTATTGCTCTGAAAGTCCTGATTTTAAGCATCTATTATATTTTCGAAGGTTATAATTTACGACAGCAGACAGACGTTGCAATAATTAAACTGCAAAGACCTGGTATAACCGCATGTATAGATTATCAGTAATTAAAATGAATGAATGTTGCTTATCAGATTACCTTAATGTGAATGTTCAAGTGCTATAATTCATAATGAAATTTGTCGCTACTTTACAAATAGCATTTCATGTAAAGGCCTTCTTAAAGACCTTGTATCTGGCATGTCTGCATAACAAACTCTGAATACGAAAACAGGATGGCCCTCTTTTGGACCTAGTATTTTTTTAAACCGATCGCGGATAACGGTTAATTCGTTTTGCTCATATTTATTAAAATGACAACCTCCCTGCGATTCAAGCAGTTCCAGCATAAACACTATCTGAGATATAGGCTGGAAGGCAAGCTGACGGTAATTTGCTTCAAGCCATATCCGCTCCAGCGCCTTCCCACCTTGTATATAACAATATGGATCATTACCATTCACACTTATCACTCCAATGGAAGAAGCAGTCAATATATTTTTACTTGATATCTTTTTAAAGCCCGATCCTTTATGAAGCCGATGCAGAAACGCAATCGCTGAAGGATCCCTTGCTACCGACAAGGCAGCTAATTCACTTTGCTTGAGATTCAATGTGTTTACATCAAGCCCATCAGCTGTAGTTTCAATTTCTTCTTTTGTAAATCTTAATTCTTTAACAAAAGTATCATAGTGACCCTGCGGATGTAAAAACCGGAGTCGCTCCGTGTTAGTCAAAATTTCATCAAATTCTTTAAGGTGCTCTTCACTGTCAAACAGCTGTAACCCAGCGCCGGGTATAGTAGCAGCTATCTTCTGCAGTGCGCTAACGTCGTCGTTCTTTAATAATTTCCGTGCGGAAATATTCCTGTTGGTGAGTCTTGTTCCTATAACCGGGGCAAGGTGTATTAGCAAATTTTTTACCTGCTCTGTTTCAAAATGAACTACAGCGATCAACCTGTGATCATCTTTCAATGGGAGCACATCGGGGATAGTAGAGAGCAATAATGATGCTGCTTTTAATTCTATGTTTTCTAGCATAGCGCCAAAAGCAATATAAGATCCGAGGCTATTGAAATCCAATAGGGAATAAGAATAAAAAGCATCGTGGAAGATGTAGAGGCTGTTACTATGATACAGGAATTTCCAGGGTTGGGCATTGCCACCGGAAGGAGCTAAACTGGCTGCGGTTATAATCTCCTGCAATGCTGCTTCGCTTATTGAACTGCGTACAGCCGGAAGAATATATTTCGCTGCAATTGTTTCGAGGTCATTTTGTGTAAGCGCAGCGGGACCTTCATATTTTTTATTTGATAAAAGTGAAGACTGTAAGCTGTCTTTTTTCTTGTCTTTAATAATTTCACTGATATCAATATAGTATCTGCCTGAATCATGAAACTGATCAAGAAAAATACCGCGACAAACATCAGTTGTTATTGCTCCGCCTAAAGTAACCGATGAAGCAAGCTGCGGCCAGGTGTTTATTGATTGCTCCACTTCCAGCATGGATGCTTTAAGCCGGGTAGAGATTGATTCAGCTCCTATCATTTTTAGTATGTAAGGTATTTTCTCTTCGTTGGTAAGATCACCTATTTTTTCAGGATCAAGATCACCTGCAAGTCCATGAAGTATGGGCCTGTTATTTTCAATGTCAAAGCGCTCCACATCAAGCATTCCCCTGTCGTTAGTATCCATCACTACCGGTATTTTTAATTCCCTGGCTTTAAACCGGCTTATTATTTTTACATCAAGTCCGTCGCAAACTTCTATCAATAAATCAAGATTGCCGCCGTCAGTGAAGTAGGCGTTTATATTTTCTTTGGTAAGGCCGTCATTAAATATTTTTACCCGGAGGTAAGGATCGATTTCACTGATCTCTCTTGCGGCAATGACGGTTTTCATGAGTCCCAGGTTCTGTACACCCGTTCTGATCCTGTTAAGATTACTTAATTCAACCGTGTCAAAATCAGCCAGCCTTAATTCACCGCAGGTTCTTTCCATAGCCAATGTCAGTGCTATTGACTGACCTACCGATAACCCTATAACGCCAATTTTCTTTTTACTTAAAAGATGCTGCTCCTCCCTGGTTATTTTATAGCGGTTCCGGTTGGTCCTCACTTCTATAAATTCATCCTCATCCAGCAAATGTATTAGTTTGTTAATCCATGGGTAAAATACCCATACACCATACTCGGATAGATTTCTGCCATTCAGGTGTTGCAGGATCAGAGCCGGATACTCTTCCGTTTTGATTTTAACAGAAGGATTATTACTTTTAATTAGTTCTCTTAATTGTCCATCAATTTCATCCAGGATATTAATGGTGGTATTAGCACTCAAGAGATCTTGATAGGAAGCCTTACCGGCAGGAGTATCAATCCTGTAAATAAGTGGCGTATAAATTTGATTGAGATTTTTTTCAGGAAGTTTTAAATTCATTTGACGTTTTTTATTTGAAATCAACGTATTACAATATATTAACGAATTAATAATAAATTTTGTATGTAATAAGTAATTTATGATTAAAACATTCGTTTATACTGTATATTGTAGATGTTGAAAAAATGCTTTAAAAACCAAAGTCACGAATGGCAGAGAAAAAAATTACCATACTTTATGTTGACGATGAAGAAAATAACCTTATATCATTTAAGGCTGCATTTCGTATAAAGTATCATGTGCTCATCGCGCATAGTGGGGACGAAGCTTTGAAAATGCTGGAATCTAAATCCGTTGAGATTATCCTTACCGATCAGCGTATGCCCAACATGACTGGTATCGAATTTCTTGAAAAGATACTGCAAAAATATCCTGATCCGATGAGGATATTGTTAACGGGGTATTCTGATATGAATGCCGTTATAGACGCGGTCAATAAAGGAAAGATATATCACTACCTGGCTAAACCATGGATTGAAGAGGAAATCAACATGACTATCAAAAGGGCCTATGAAGTATTTGAGGATAAGCAGAAAATAAGGCAGCTGAATGAGAAGCTGGCAATTTCAAATGACCAATTGGAATTTTTGTTGAGGCAGAAATTATTGTCATGAAGGTTAAGCTATCAATTGTCAGCTATCAAAGTAAAAAATATTAACCCGTAATAATAATAATTATCTAATTTACTACTGATTTATCCTTACTAAATTTCATATCAATCTAATTCTCAAATTCCTATTAAACGTTCTTCTGAAAGCTGACAGCTCATTCAATCAATGCAGTTAACTTCTTTATAGAAAGAGGCTTGCTTATAATTTGCTTTACAGATTTATAATTGCGAACCCTACTAAGATCACTTTCATTGATTGAAGAAGACAGCATATAAATCTGGTACTTATCCTGACATGCTGGAGGCAGGTTTTCAAAAGCTTCTACAAACTCAAATCCATCCATAAGAGGCATCTGGATGTCAACGATGATAATATTTTTTTCCTCTGTTTCCCCGGGTAAATTATTCTTTATAAAGTCGATCGCATCGTTAGCGTCAAGAAATAAAGTTACTTCGTTACTATGCCCTGTATTGAGTATAACCTTTTGTTCAATAAAACAATCGAGCTTGTTATCATCAATAACAATAAAGTTTCTTTTGTTGACTGTCATTGGTTAAATTATTTATTAGGGATAGTAACTGTAAAAACAGAACCTGTACCCAAAGTGGTATCCACTTTAATTAACCCGTTTAATTTCGTCAATGCATGTTTTACATTATACAATCCAAAGCCTGAACCTATCTCTCCGGTTGTGGCCCTGAAAAACATATTAAAGATCTGCGGTATATAGTTCTTATCAATACCTATACCATTATCTTCAATGATTATTGTTAAGAAACCATTTTCAATTTTAATATCCAGCTTTACAAATTTATCCTGCTCACCATTACGCTGGTATTTGAATGCATTGGATAAAAGATTATTGATGATCATACTTACAGAAGGTTTATCACTGCGAAAAAACTCATGCTGTAAGATAGTTACAACGAAACGTATATCACCTTTTCTGATAACACTATCAAAGGTGTTCTTTTGAACATTTATAATATCATCAAAATTTATTTCCTCAATGATCAGCTCGCCGCGTTTAAGATTATAATAATCATGAATGTTCTGGATATAAATATCCAGATTCTTGACAGATTCCTCCATCAGGTGTAACATTTCTTTCAATTCAACGATATTATCAATATACTGTGCCACGTCAATTGCACCGATGATACTTAGTAACGGTCGCCTTATATCATGAGTAACACTGTAATAAAATTTGTCCAGCTCATCATAAGCCTCTTGTAACTCTTCATTTTTTATGGCTATCATTGAATTAATCAGGTAGTACCTGTTACCTTCTTCAATTGCAGATAAAATTTCTGCGTCTATCCATGGCTTTTTTACATACCTGAAAATATGACCCTGGTTTATAGCTTCAATAACAGATTCAATATCAGCATAACCCGTTAATAATATTCTTACCGGATGTGGAAACAGTTTATGGATCTCTGCAAAGAACTGCACCCCAGTTTTATCAGGCATTCTCTGATCACAAAATACAACCCGTAAATCCGGTTGCTGGCTAAGGTGATTGTAAGCTTCGGAAGTGTTATTTGCCGTATATACCTTATAATCATACCTAAAAGTAGCTTTGAAACCTACCAGGTTATTGATTTCGTCATCAACATACAAAATTTTTATTTTTTCTGGCGCTGTCAATATCTTCAGTTGACTTTATACATGAATAATGGGTAAATCTATAATAAATTCTGTTCCCTTTCCTACGGTAGAATGGATATGAACCTGCGCATTGTGTTTCTTTATTATGTTATATGCTATTGACATGCCTAAGCCGGTACCTTCACCTACATCCTTTGTAGTAAAAAATGGTTCAAATATTTTTTTCTTTGTGTTCTCATCCATTCCGGTTCCATTATCTTCTATACTCACGGATACTATATTGCCGGCTGTACTGGTTTTGATCTTAAGCAACCCGGTTGTTTTATCACCATTACGCTTATTGATAGCATGGATTGCGTTAGAGATAATATTTAGAAAAACCTGATTGAGCTTGCCGGGGTAGCATTCGATCACAGGTATATCACCGAATTCTTTAATTAAAGTAATTTTATTATTCAACAAATTGTTTATAAGTACTATCGTTGAATCGAGGCATTCATTGATATCGGCTATCTTAAGATCGTCTTCATCTACACGTGAAAAAATTCGAAGACCCTTAACTATCGAAGCTGTTCTGTTAGCGCCTTCACTTATTCCTTTCAACAAATGACTGATCTCTGTTTTAAGGTAATCAAAGTCCATTTCTTCTTTGTGATCTTCAATCTGTTTTTGTTTTTCAACTATTGAAACATCTGACAGTCCTACTTCTTCGATGGTGTTCATCATATCTAACAAAATTTCTATATCGCGCTTTAACGGACCAACGTTAGACGTTACAAAATTAATAGGATTATTAATTTCATGCGCTATACCTGCCGTTAACTGACCCAGCGCGGCCATTTTTTCCGACTCTACCAACTGTCCTTCCGCGTCTTTCAGATCCTTCAACACATTAGTAAGATCGTTATTTGCAATGCTTAGTTCCTGTGTTCTTTCTGTTACCATATTTTCAAGCATTACATTCTGTTCCCTTACCATACGGTCATTTTCCTTCAATGCCTGTATGGTCTCTTCCTGTGATTTTTCTTTATCAATTTTGTAAATGTTTATTTTATCGGCAAGCGCAAATCCAAGCAGGGTAACCTCAGCGGAAGACCCAAGCAAAAGGGAATAGGTCGTTATATAATTGTAAGGTAAAATTCCAAAATCTTTCGCTACATATATAATGATGCCCATCATAAGAGATGACCATCCTATCAGGTAATACTTCGCTTCAGCAAATCCTCTTCTGTATAAATTTATTGAGATTACAAGAATAAATATGGCTATCAAAAACTGTGTTATTAATATGGCACCATAGGTATTGGAATAATAACCAAACAAGCTGCTTATCACGTAAAAAATATAAATACTTTGGAAGACCTTTAAGATTTTAAAATAGGTTGGTGCGTTTACCTTAACATGCATAAATTCTATAAGAAATTGCACCCCTATGATACTAACAAGACTGGTAAACAAAAAATTACTGTAATTTCCAAACCAGGGCATACCCGGCCAGAAATATTTAAAGGTAAAGCCTAATAAAGAGGCCTGAGTAAGACCAACAAATAGCGTATGCAATACATAATAGAGATAGCTTTTATCAAGGGTACTCATGTAAATGAATAAGTTGTAAAGCACCATAACTATTATGATCCCACAATATATACCGAACCATAAATTACGGTTGGATACCGCTATGTTCAAAGAACTCTGTGTTATGATCTGCACCGGGACAAGGATCTGGGTATGACCTTTTATTTTCAGATAATACGTTTTTTCTTCTCCTGGCTTTGTGTCAAGATCATAGAGAAAGCCGTTACTCTCAATATATTTCCTTTTATAAAAATTATAATCCAGGCCACCATTTATCAGCTGATAGCTATGATTATTATCAGGATAATAAAAATCTACCGTGGTTAATAATGGCTGAATTACTTCTACGAATTTTTTATCAGTGTTGTCTTTGTTAGCGATAGTGAATCTTAACCAAAAAGCCGATTCTGAAACCTGGAAGTTTGCAATATCTTTGTTCATGCGGGAAAATTTTCCCGAACTACGAATATCTTCAAAACTCATTCTTCCACTTTTGTCTTCGAGGTAATCCATGTACTTCCCGATAAATTGAGCACTAAGATTTTTATCTAAGACTATTTTATCGAATGAAAAGCAGAAATTATAACTACATACAAGCAGCAGTGTACAATAGATTTTAATCATTATGATATAGTAAGTATAATTTATTCACGAATATAACTTCTGCAATCAGTGACCATATTAGAAAGGACGAAAACTAAGTGCTTTTTTAATCGGAAGGCCCATCATACAATAGACTTATGTTTACCACCGTTTAAATCAAGCGATTAAAACGAAATTGCCGTTCTATTATTGCAAATTGGCTTATTTAGATGCTTTTGGGGAGAAGCTAAGGGTAAACAATTATGAAACGGTAACTACTTTCAGCTATCACCAGTCGGGTAGCTGGCCATATCTTATATCTAAGTATTATTTACAGAAGAACAAAGTTATAATTGCTGGTTGTTTGAATTGAAAAGAACGATAAGAATAATCATTAACCCTGGCTTCGGCGCAAAATTTAAAGTTCGCTGAATGAAACAAAGATAAATGTGGGGAGACTATAAATGGGCGTTATCAAAATCTTCTAGCATAGTAAACAATTATAATTTCACGATCTTTTTTACCAACACCTTATCCGTAAACACAACTCTTACAATGTAAGTACCCGCCGCATACTGAGTCATGTTGAAACCGTAGTAATTATTTGCCATGCCGGAAGTAGTCAGCTCTAGTAATTTTTGCCCTGTAATATTGAAAACCTGTATTGCACGAAGATTGACCGGCTGCGGATAAAACTGCACCGCCATAATAGACTGTACAGGATTTGGCGTCACCAGAAAGCCCTGCGCTTTAAGGTTTGGATTGATGGTAACTGTTCGCAGGTTTATGTCATCCAGGTAAATATTATTTTCAAATTCCGAGGTGTTCCTGAAAGCTACCAGGATTTTACCGCCGCCAATAAAACCACCCATGTTAATGGAATCTTTCCTCCATTCACTTGTCGCGGGAGCAAAGGCTGTGGTAGCGCCGGTTACCCGGGTGATGAGACTACTGCCATATTTTTTGTACAGGCTGGTATAAGTCAGACCACAGTCTTTGCTAACAAGCACTTCCAGTGTGTCCGGTATGTTGCCTGTATTCCTAACGGCGGCAGCTACCTGGAAAGATAAAAAAGCAGAGTCTGCCGTAACAGGCAAAGATATATCCGGCATACGGAGGTCATCCTTTCGGTCATGGAGCTCCGTGCTGAAGTTATCTATCACAACACTTGCATTACCTGTTTTAGCAATACCTGTAACAAGGTTCCAGGTAAGCAGGTTGTCGGGGTTATAAATATCCCAGCCTAAAGGCGGAAAATCATTTCCTTCAAAACTTTCCGACACACTGGCTACTGGTTCGTAATACTGATAGTTAACTGACAGCGTATCGTTGGAAGGATTTTCATCGGTTGTATTATTTGGATTAGAAAGGTACAAGGTAAGTGTATGCCGCCCCGTAGTAGTGGTAAGCGGAATAAGGGTAATGTTAGCTACTCCCAGCCTGGCGACCGATCCGTTCCAGTTATAACTGAATACAGCGCCATTGTCTATTCGGCCATTGATAGTAAGGGATGTTAATTTTTGCGATCCGTTGTTTTTTAAAGTGATGACCGGTGTAAAGGCAGTTGTGCATAACCGTTGTGCCGGCTGTAATATTGCCTGAAGTCGGGCGTCGTAATTTTTTAAAACAACCGGCTGGCAGGCATTTGAATTAAGAAGCGAAGAACGGTATACCGCCATCGCGCTTTCCATACGTATAACCTGCAGTGTTGTAAACATAACGAGGCAATCATCGTTAGTATAATCCATATAGTTCTGGTACATAAAGCCATTGCCTGTCGGGGTACATGCGTCTGTACGTATTCCGGTAAAACATCCGGAGGTTGAATTAGCCTGGTTGGGTGTGTCATCAACAAAATCAGTGCCTGTGCAGGCTCCGTTATCATCGCCCCAGATATGATAAAGATTAAAGTAATGACCCGTCTCGTGGGTTAAGGTTTTACCTGTGTTAAAGCCTGCAAAAGCGCCGCCTGGTAATGAACGGTAATCAATCACCACTCCCTGCTCATCAGGCTGGTTATCATCAGGGAAAGTACCGTACCCTACGATACCGTTTGCAAGCGTACATATCCAGACATTATAATATTTTGTGCCATCCCAAATGTCTGTACCGCCCGACGCCGAGTGTTTTACCCCGTCTGTTGTGTTGTTGAAAGAAGCTTGTTTTGTAGTCACCCTGTCGATACCGGTTGATACCTCCCCGCCGGGCGTTCGTTGTACGAGGCAAAATTGCAAGCCTGATTTGCCGAACAATGATTTAAAGTAAGAAGGTATTTTTGAAGAGTCTCCGTTTATGCCCGCATAGTCATGATTAAGCGTATCCAACTGCGCCATTATCTGGGCATCGGTGACCACGGTGGGGTCAGGTAGCACGATATGAAATATGACAGGCATCGTGCTGATCGTTTTATTGTTCTGCTCATTGTTTTCTCCACGATGATTTTTGTTACCGGTCACCTGGCGAAGAGCTGCATTGAAAGAAGAACGTTGTGCCTCGAAGCGGTTCTTTAGTGATGGGTTACGTGCGAACTTTGCTTCCAGTCGCTGCATCGTTCCACATTTGTCAAAATTCTCATTAGGTAGGCTTTGAGCGTTGATACGGGAAATGCAATCTAAAAATATTACCAGATAAAAGATCTTCTTGTATATCATTCATTGCTCATTTGCCGGTAATAAAATTATATAATTATATAAATTGTTTTATTAAAATTTATCAAACATATACAAGTATCCGGTTACCAAGTTAGTATTAATACAGCAACTATTTAAAGCAGTAACCGGGTTTCGTACCCGGAGATCAAAATCACACCTTTTTGCTATCTGGCTTTGGTTTTTTTCATCTGGGTATATCTACCCTTGATCCAATGCATTGCATAAACCCGGGCTTCTGTAATAGCAATCTTTATGTGCATATAAAAATCTTATCTCATGACACATAATTCCAAATTTAGTTTAAGATACCGCTGTTAACGATGAAATTATTTATTACAGCATAGTGGCATTTATTTACACATATCTCCTTATGACTCTCCTCATTCAAATTCAATTAATTACTTGTTAAATGCTTGGTTGTATACAATAAATATCAAGGCTCTATTTCATAAAATACCTAACACATTCAAAGATGGAATAAACTGAAAAATACAAGTCGATAAAATAATATTCTTCAACTATAATTTAGATCGTTGTTTAAACCATTGCCAATTTTATACATCAGAAGTGCTACGTACTTACTATCATTAAAAATCGCCGCTTATTGAAACATTTCTAAAACTCCCTCTTCGAACATTCATCAAAATTTAAAACAAATTAATTTATCAATCATGAATCTTTCAATAAAAAGCAAGTCACTAATTTATTTAATAACCGCTGTAACATTCGCTGTCAGCTCCTGTAAAAAAGAAAACTCCGCAGTATCCGGAAACACTGACACACCATCTCCCTCTTCCACTATCAGCGTAGCAGCTACCAATTCAACCAGTGCCGGCTCAGCATCAACAGACAGTGTATACATTGTTCAACTTTGCGGACGCGGTGAAGTAAGAGACAGCATTGCTGCTTCGGCGTTACCGGCAGGTATTACCGCTTACCTCACTACTAATTACCCGGGATTCACTTTTAAAAAAGAATATTCAATTAAAAGCAGTACCGGTATCATCACCGGTTATGTGGCAGTAATTTATTTCAATGATAAACCGGTAGGAGTATTGTTTGATAGCAACGGTAACTTTGTAAAGGTTTTGGAACAAAGAGAAAAAGGTGATCTTGATGGCAAAGGCTGGCATCATGGCGGACGCTTTGAAGACAGAGACGGTATTAAGAAAGATACAGTGGCATTAAGTGTATTGCCTTCGGCCATTACCGCTTATTTAGCAAACACCTTTACAACAGATACATTGTTAAAAGCATTTACGAACCGGGACAGCAGCTACATAATAATTTCAAAGAATAACGGACTGTTTGCCACGCTGTTTGATAACAAAGGAAATTTTATAAAGAGAGTCGCGCTGCATTCTAAACAGGTGATATACCAGATCAGAGACATTACAGATTTGTCCGCCTCTATCACTTCTTATCTCGGTACAGCCTATCCGAACTACACTATTAAAAGAGCGTATTCATTGTTGTTGAATGGCACTGTGCAGGCTTATATAATTATAATCGATGCTAACAGTACTAGGTATGCGCTTGAATTTGATTCCAGTGGAATGTTTGTCCGTGTAAAGACACTTTTCTAATGGATGGATGAACAATTAAAAAAGCTCCGGAGTATTATTCCGGAGCCTTTCTATCTGCGTTCAAACCTACCCGTTATATAGTATGATAATCATTTACCTTGCACTCACGGAAAACGGCTTATCTTCTTCCTTTAATCCTCTTTCCAAAGCAGGCCTCGCGCCCATCTCTAAATGTATCACTCCACCCCGGGTAAGGTCACTATGGAGTAGAAAATTGTGTGAATAGGGTTTGCCGTTTAATGTTGCCGATTGAATATAAACATTCTCTTTGCTGTTGTTATTTGCTTCAATGATAAACTTCTTTCCATCTTCTAAAGTAATAGTCAATTTCTTAAATACCGGGCTTCCGATCACGTACTGATCAGTACCCGGACAAACACTGTAAAATCCCATGGCACTTAATACGTACCAGGAAGAAGTTTGTCCCTGGTCCTCATCACCCGGATAACCATTCTCTGTGGCACTGTATAATTTATCCATGATGTCGCGAACATGGCGCTGACACTTCCATGGCTCGCCGCCATAATTATATAAATAAATCATGTGCTGTACCGGCTGGTTGCCATGAGCATACTGACCCTGGTTTGCCATCACCATTTCTGTCATTTCATGAATGGCGCCACCATAGGTGCCTACCTTAACTTTATTAGGTTCACTGAATACCGAATCTAATTTTGCAGTGAAATTTTTGTCGCCACCCATTAGGTTTATCAACCCTTTAATGTCGTGAAATACCGACCAGGAGTAGTGCCAGGCATTGCCCTCTGTAAATGGTCCACCCCATTCAACCGGATCAAAATTCGGCGTCCAGGAGCCATCGGATTTTTTCCCTCTCATAAATCTTGTAGTAGAATCATACACATTTTTATAGTTGAACATCTGCCTTGCAAATGTTTGTTCAAAGAATGGATTGTTTGTACTCTTCGCTAACTGGTAACCACAAAAATCATCATAAGCATATTCTAGTGTCTTAGCCGTTGCCTCCCTGAATTCAGGATAAGGCACATAACCCAGTTGGTAATATTCTTTCCAGCCATCTCTGCCATTGGCAGGTCCCCACGGGCCTTTGGTAGTAGCCTCATGCAAATATGCTTTCAATGCTTTCTGCGGATCGAAAGTATGAATATCTTTTGCCCACGCGTCTGCCAGTAGAGAGATAGCGTGATTGCCGATCATGCTTCCGGCTTCACCGGGAAAAGACCATGATGGCAGCCAGCCGCATTGTTCCTGTGCATCCAGTAAAGCCTGCATATAACGGCCATGCATAGTGGGATACATGATGGTGTTCAACGGAAACTGCGCACGGAAGGTATCCCAGAACCCGGTATCGGTAAACATATAACCCGAATGAACTTTTCCATCGTAGGGACTGAAATAGTAAGGCTTACCCAGACTGTCGTACTCAAAGAACTGCCTTGAGAAAAGACTGGCCCTGAAAAAGCAGGAATAGAAGGTTGCCTTTTCTTCTTCAGTCCCACCTTCGGCAAGTATCCTGTTCAAATGACCGTTCCATACTTTCCCGGCAACCGCTTTTGTATCTTCCAGATTTTTAAAGCTGCCAAGTTCCTGTTTCAAATTCAAGGACGCCTGACCTGCGCTGATATAAGACGAAGCTATTTTGGCCTGAACTTTTTCACCTTGTTTAAATTGAATGTAAGCGCCTATCCCGTTTCCTTCGTTGGTGAGTGAGCCAGGTATAATTGTATTCTTTTTATTTTCCCAGGTACCGACGGCTACAAAAGGTTTATCAAAAATAATCTCAAAATAATTTTTAAAATCTTTCTGCAGGTTACGTCCATTGATAACATAACCGGTAATTTTTCTTTCGGCCGGATTGATTGAAACCATACTCATTCTTGTATAACCATCAAGTACAACGTAAGCGGCCTGTTTTTTTGGGAAGGTGAACCTGATATGTACACCTCTTTCGGTAGGCGACATCTCGGTGGTAATATTGTTAGCCAGCTTTACTTTATAATAATCAGGCCTGGCGATTTCATTGTTGTGACTAAACTTTGCAGCTCTTTCAAATTCACCGACTACCAGTTTGCCTGTTACCGGCATAAGTGAAAACACAGCATAGTCGTTTGTCCAGGAGCTGCATTGATGTGCCTGCTGAAAGCCACGAATAGAATCTTTTGCATACTGGTATTTCCAGCCATCACCGTTCCTGCCTGTCTGTGGTGTCCAGGTATGCATGCCAAAAGGCAGCGCTGTTGTAGGATAGGTATTGCCCCGGGTTAATTTAAATTCCGAATTAGTTCCCTGGAGTGTGTTTACATATTTTACAAGGTCGGTGGTATCTGCGTGTGAAACTTTACTTATTAATACCAGGCAAGAAAAAATAGTGGTAGTTAGTCGCATTTTGTTGTTATGGTTTTATCCGGCAAATATTAATGATGCTCGATCCTAAGTCCAAAGGTAATCAGCAAATTTTCCCTGTTCGTCCTGGATAGTTTATATAATTTACCGCCGAAGTAAGACTAAGCCATTTTTTAAGTTTTAAAGAAGCGGTAATATTGGATTTTATAATATAGTCTTCCTTATTTGAAAGAGAGGGTTGAAAGAACTGCACACCATCCAGTATCAAAAGGTTATTTATTATCCATCGAAATTTTAATCTTGCCGAATTTCTGAAAGTTGCATACGTGTTACTGGTGTTGTCGGTATTCTGCAAGTCACTTCTCTCATAAATAATACCATCACTAAACACAAGATTTGCTTTGGACGATTGTAGAAAGGTGTAACCCAGGCCGGCGCCGGCTTGTATCCTGTTGTTAAGTTTTAGGGAGTACCTTTTGTCAAAGTTTGCAAGTCCCCAGTAATACGGCCTACGGATATTTTTGTAGAGATCAACGTCAAGGATGGAAGAAAAATCGTTATTCGTTTTACGTTTCGCCTGCTGTTCTCCATATATCCAACTGTTGGTAGTATTGAGCGTTATTATTTTTTTGCTGATGCTGAAACGAAAGACATTGTTTAAAACGTACGATTTGCCGTCATTCGTTTTATTTATCACTCCGGCAGAGCTATAGTATATATAATATTGAACGCTGTCATTAAATTGGGAAAATGACTGTCGTGAAATAAAAATCATAAACAAAACAATAACTTTCCGATTCATATCCGTAAATTTCGATATTGATAATAAATACCGATGGTATTATATAAAATTTATGTTGCAAGTTAGTTGGAAGATAATGTGGTGCATACAATTTTTACTATTCACAAATTAATTGCATCGATTGCGACTTTTAAGGTAAATCTCTTTATTAACACGTAATACATGATAGATCAGGACAGTCAGGTATTTTTAAGCTTGTACATTTAAACAAACTTTTGTGTCATGCCAGTCAATCACGCTTCGCTGCAAACCGACAATCTTGTTGCACATGCGTTCACCAAAAATTATCATCAATAAAAAGGGTCATTATAAATCAATCACTATGAGTAGACAATTTTCAACGAATCTTTTTAAAGCCGCCAAACTACAGATATTGCTTGTAATTATTGGATCGGTTATAGTTTCTTCCGCATGTAATAGTCCGCGGCCTAAAACTGATCCAGTGACAAAAGGAGATCCGAAACTTGCCAAACTTAAGCTGCTGCCGGATTATCACGCCGATCATTTATACAGTCCGGGCATAAATGATCAGGGTTCATGGGTTGCAATGACCTTCGATGATAAAGGCCGGATGATCGCTTCCGACCAATATGGATATTTATACAGGGTTACTCTCCCGCCTATAGGTTCAGATACCAATACGACAAAGATAAAAGTTGAAAAACTGGCGATAGATATTGCCGGTGATACTTCTACCGCTACCATTAAAATTGGTTACGCGCACGCACTTATGTATGCGTTTAATAGTTTGTATGTAATGATCAATGATGAAGGTGACAGTAAGAATAACAAAACCCGCAAGAGCGGGCTGTATCGTTTACAGGATACCAACAATGACGATCAGTTCGATAAGATGACTTTATTAAAAACGCTGGAAGGTCAGGGTGAACATGGTCCGCACAGTATAGTGCTGTCCCCCGATAAGCAATCAATTTATGTTATAGCAGGCAATTTTACAAAGATACCTGACATGAATACTTACAGGTCGCACCCGGTTTTTAAACATGATAATATCCTCGCGCTCGTTAAAGATCCTAACGGTCATGATAACACGGTAAACACACATGGCGGCTGGATCGCTCATCTGGATTCTACCGGCACTAATTGGGAACTTGTCGCCTCAGGTTTTCGTAATCCTTTCGATCTTGCCTTTAATGAAGATGGTGAAATTTTTACTTATGATTCCGATATGGAATGGGATTTTGGTCTGCCATGGTACAGGCCTACGCGTATCTGTCACGTAACAAGTGGCAGTGAATTTGGCTGGCGCCCGGGAACCAATAAATGGTCACCTTCTTATCCCGATAACCTGCCGGCTGTGGTAAACATCGGTCAGGGTTCACCTACCAGCGTTTTTAGCGGAATGACTTCCAGGTTCCCTGAAAAATACCGCCGGTCGATTTTTGCTTTCGACTGGAGCTTTGGTATCATCTATGCCCTTCATCCAAAAGCAGAAGGCTCCTCTTACAAAACCACCGCAGAAGAATTTATTTCAGGTGCGCCGTTGCCTTTAACAGATGGAATAATTGGTCCCGATGGCGCATTGTATTTTTTAACCGGCGGACGCAGGCTTGAATCAGATCTCTACAGGGTTTATTATAAAGACAACAAAGAACCCAATGAAGCGCTGGCTACCAGTTCTTCAGAAGAAGCTACCAGGGCGCGTAAGACAAGGATCTCACTTGAAGCATTTCATGGCAAACCAAATGCCGGTGCCGTTGCATTTGCGTGGCCTTTTTTAAAAGATCCGGATAGATTTATTCGCTTTGCAGCACGTGTCGCCATTGAAAATCAGCCTCCCGCTCAATGGCAGGAAAAAGCGCTTGCTGAAAAAGATCCGCAGATATTGACACAGTCAATGCTTGCGCTGGCGAGAACGGGTGACTCCGCTTCAAAAATAAATAATAAGATTTTTACAGCCCTTACAGGCGTAGACTATAAAAATTTGCCGGCATCCCAGCAGATAGATTTTCTCAGGGCGTTTGAAGTAACACTGTACAGAATGGGCTTGCCCGATGCCGCAGTAACTGCTAAAGTGAACGCTTACCTTGCTCCGAATTATCCAGCATCCTCCAACGATAATAACAGGATGTTATGTAAGATCCTTGCCTTTACCGGTGATGTGACAGTTGTCTCAAAAACAATGGCTTTCATGGATAATGTAAAAGATGACAAGGACACCCTTCAAAATACTTTTACAAATTCCAACGACTTGGTGATGCGTAATCCGCAGTATGGAATGGATATCGCAAAGATGTTGTCTAACAAGCCGCCACAGCAGCAGGTGTACCTGGCTACAGCACTGAGCAAAGCCGCAAACGGCTGGACACCCGAGTTACATGAAAAATATTTCAAATGGTTTACATCGGCTTTTGGTTTCAAAGGCGGTGTAAGTTATATCGGTTTTATAGATGGTGCACGTAAGCTTGCGTTTGCAAATGTGCCAAAAGATCAGCTGGCACATTTCAATACTGTCTCCGGACAATCATTGCTTGATTCTGCTAATAACAGCAGACTCGCAAATACCGGCCCTCGTCCGAAAGGACCCGGACGGCGCTGGCAGATAGACTCTGCGCTGTATGTCGTTCAGCATGATTCTTCTCCAAGGGATCTTGCTAATGGAAAGGCGATGTTCGCTGCTACCCTGTGCAGCTCCTGCCATAACATGAATGGAGAAGGTGGCGCCGTTGGTCCTGACCTGAGCCAGCTAGGCACGAGGTTTGGCCCTCATGATATACTCGAATCTATCATCGAGCCAAGCAAAGTCATCTCCGACCAGTTTGCCGCTACTAATTTTTATATGAAAGATGGCAGTTCGGTAATCGCGAGGCTTAAGAATGAAGATGATGGTAAATATTATGTGATCCAGAATCCATTTACACCACAGACTGTTCGGGAGATTATGAAATCCGATGTTACTAAGACCAGTGTTTCTGATGCACCTTCTATCATGTATCCGGGTTTGATCAATAGTTTAAACCCTGAGGAGTTGAAGAACCTGATGGCGTATTTGATATCCGGTGGTAATAAGGATAACGCGGTTTATAAACCTAAGGCTAAATAAATAATAATTATTTTTTTTAACCACAGAGAAAAGCCGGAGGAAGCACGGAGGGCAGCAGAGTGAAAAATTTCTTTGCGGCCCTCCGTGCTACCTCCGGCTTTTCTCCGTGGTTATTTTTTCTTTGCCCAATATGGTACTATCAAAAAACAGAGGCAAGCACCATCCCTGCCACAGCACCAATAAAAGTATTTAAAAAGTTAACTGCATTGTTATCCAGATACCCTTTACGCTCCGCCGTTGCACCCAGTACCGAGTCTGCAAGGTTGCCTGTTGTGCCGGCGATTACGATCCAAAGAAAATCAAGGCTCCACCCGAAACCAACCGAGTAAATGATTGCGATGATACTACTTCCGGCAATGCCTGCCGCCGTACCTTCTGCGCTTATTACCCCGTTTAATCCACGCTGGTCTTTTTTAAAAGTGATTATATTATAATAACGGCTGCCGAAAACGTTACCAAGTTCAGAAGACAATGTATCTGCGGCGGCGGCGGAAAAGCTGGCTGCCATCATTAACCTGAAAGTATGCGTTTGTTCAGGTAAGAGATATATATAGATCCCTAAGATTCCTGCTACGCCTGCGTTAGCAAGCACCTGGCCGGTATCACGACGGCCATTATTCACTTCCGCTATGCCCGTCGAAGTTTTATTTTTAGCTTGAAAAGAAGTAGCTGCTGTGCCTAAGATAAAAAATGCCGCCATCATCGCAATCCCGGTAAAGGCTGCGCCTGAAAATACAAGTACCCCAATCACCGCACCCGCAAATGCCGCTGACATCGTTAGTTTTTTTATCCTAACGGTGATGAACATAGTAAAACCTAAGATGATGAAGAGAAGCAGGTAGTCTTTGGGCATAGGATGAATGATGAGTTATGCGCTATGACTATTTATTTACCGACATAAATAAATCTTTCATTCATAGGAGGTACCCCTAGCACCAGCCA
>Ga0123336_10000319_pt1 | contig 49610 bp, 39 predicted proteins | sample SSSSmetaG_FD_96466 | JGI IMG/M metagenome (GOLD analysis project Ga0123336, IMG submission 96466) | Glacier valley bacterial and archeal communities from Borup Fiord, Nunavut, Canada, to study Microbial Dark Matter (Phase II) - ​SSSS metaG | ecosystem: Environmental > Aquatic > Freshwater > Ice...
GATATCAGGCCCACGCATTTCGAACTTTTCATTTTGGTCACACTTTCAATTAAAATTAGTTTTCTGCCTAAATTCCATGGGTGTCATACCTGTATATGCTTTAAAAGAATCAGAGAAATATTGCTGTTTATCATACCCTACCATTTCGCAGATGGTATAGATTTTAAGATCTGCCCTTTTTAGAAGTACCTTTGCCATTTCTAAGCGGTATTCCTTAAGATACTCGATGAAATTTTTACCGATTTCCTTTTTAAATTGTACGCTTAAATAGCTCCCATTTAAGTACACATGCTCTGCTACCTGATTTAGCGATATCTTTTCGTAATAATGTTCTTTTATATAGTCTATGGCATTTTTAACCGCTACCATAGAAGAAGTCTTGTTGTTGTCATTGATATTGTTTATATACTCCGTTACTTTCGAAATAACATCTTCTATACATGTTCTTAAATCGAAAAATGTTTTTTGTCTTTCTATGAGTTTTGCAAAGGGTGGTTCAATGCCAATCACGCTTCCAAGGGAGGAACCATTCTTATTAAATCTTCGATCCAGAATATTGAGTAGCTGATTTACAATGCTTTTTATATACTCCGGTTCAATTTGAAACTCTCCTTTTAAAAACTCCTCTAAAAAGTCATTCAAACACAAGTTACTTTTCTCCTTGTTCCCCTCAAGGATCGCGTTGATAAGTTTATTTTCTATTTCATAGGGATACTCTTTAAGCGTCTTAACAAAATCAATTTTCTCTTTCCAAAAGTAAAACACCTTGTCTCCCTGTGCAAAGAAACTTTTACCTTGCAATAACCTACACTGCGTATAAGACTTAGACAAAGATAAAATGTTTTTAAAAATGTCCCCTACACACACTTGGCTAGACCATAAGGGATGATTCTTTAAGAAGGAGCTGACTTCTTCCAAGCTTCCAACTATTAGTTTTTCTATTGTTTCATAGGGTGTAGCCGATCCATCCCTCGTATCAAAATTTATTACTGCTATAATTGCATTTGTGTCATTCATAAAAAAACTACTTGCATTATTTTCTTCAAAATAATGCTCCAATTTCTTACTAAGCTCATTAACTTCTATTGAGTTATGTTCACTATTTACTGTATTTTGAGTAACATTAAACTGGTAAACAGCACTGACATACCATGTTTTTTTTGCACTAATCTCTAAAAACTCCATTTCCTCTTCTATTTCATCAAGATCTATGACTTTTTGATGAAGTATTCCTTCAAAAAAGTTTTCAACAGCAAATGGTAGAGTTTCTTCTAACTGTTTTTCATATGTCAAAAGGAGCTTACTCTCCTTTTTTTTGTCATCCAACACTTCTTTAAGTTTTAAAAAAACATTATTTAATTCATTTAGATCAATTGGCTTCAATATGTATTCAAAAGCACCAACACTGATTGCCGTTTTCGCATAGCTAAAATCTTCATAACCCGTGAGAATAATAATCCTGCAATCCGGGTATTTTTCCTGCAATATCCGACTGAGTTCAAGACCATTCATTACAGGCATTTTAATATCTGTAATAACCACATCCGCCACTTCTTTATCCATAAGTTCTAAAGCATTTTTGCCATTTGAAGCACTCCCTAAAGGAACAAATCCCAAGCTTCTCCAATGGAAGGATTCCATACCTTTACGGATAAATAATTCATCATCTACTATAATTAGTTTGTATAAGTTATCAACCATTTGTGTCCTCCAAATATTAAAATACTTTCAAAATTAAAAGATATTGCTAGTTTTGCTAGCGTTACTCCCCATAGGATGCTTTGAAAAACATAGGTATTCTTTTTTCACTATTCACGCACCAATTTATTTAGATCTTTTTTCCTCTCTTTACGTTTAGAAATTAAATAAAGACAACTAATAAAGACAACTTATTTTAAATAAATTGCCTTTATTAGATTTCTAATTTCTCTATCAATTGTTTACAAATGTTATGGTAACCTACTTGTTTTCTAAAAACAATCATCAGATTGTGAATTTATCGTTTAATTGAGTAATCTTATCATTAGATTTATAAAGTCCTCTGTGATTGCTCTATCTAACATTACTGTGATTTTCATTTCAGTATTTAACAAGGGATTAATGAATATGTTCAACAACGGATTGGAAAAGAATTTGTAGAGGATATATCTAAAATCGATATTTATGGTGAAGCAGCTAAATATGACGGTAATGTATTATTGCTTCATGGAGACAGTGATGAAGTAGTATCTATAGAGGCTTCCAGAAAATATATTAAGGATTCTTATAAAGAAAACGCTAAATTAACCGTAATTGCTAGAGCGGATCATATGTTCAGCAATCAATTCTGGGCGGAAAAGGTTATTGATAATTCAGTTGATTTTTTCATGCAACAACTACTGGGCTAAATCACATTTGAGATTAAAGGGGTTGCTACAAATTAAATGGCATATTTTGCAACAACCCCTCTTTTAATGCATATGATCTCCTAAGATTTAATGTTTTTTATAGTCTACATCATTTAGCACTTTCAGTAAATATTATTACTCTTACTCGCCCACCTTTTGAAAAATCTTTATCTATGAATAATTCCATTTCGCCAACTATATACATCGATATATCATCAATTGAAACAACATTAAATATGTCATCCGCTCTTTTCACAAATGCAACTGCATCTTTTGCCAAAGAATAATTTACTGATCCAATTCTAACTTTTTGTTTATCTATGGACTCATAACTGCCATCGGTTTTAACCTCATCAAGAGTTCTGATTTCTTGCAGCTGATTTTCCTGGATATTTGCCATTACTACATCGCTATCTTTTGGCTTTGGTGCTTCATCGATGCTATATGTACTTGTAATTCCTCCGAAATCTATCTTATAAGTCGCACTTGTACTATATTTGTCCGCATCAATTACAACTCCAAACTTATACCTGCTCATAGTAATATTATCAAGGACCAAGAAAGCAACATTACCTTTTTCATCTAGCTGAGCATCTACAACCTCGGCCTCTTCTAAGGAAGGTGCTGTTATTTCAGATAATTCTATAACCTTAGCCACGGCATCAGGAAAATCTTTTAAATCATCATCATCATAATCTTTTTCAATGATGAGATCGTCATCATATTCATATACTTTAGCTGGGGCATACACAAGATCAATTATTTTACAATCCTTACTCAGCCAGTAATCGCCTATTTTTCTATTCTGCTTATCAATACTTCCCGATATTTTGTTTTCATCTATAAAGAAGGGCATTAATACTCCACCCTCAAAATTATATTCAGCTATCTTTCCTCGGTTTACATCATAGTTCATGCTGACTTTGAATTCCTGGTCTATTCCGGTACCGCTTAAAAATTTCGCATAATAATTCTTAGTGCCGTCATCGATACGCTCGCTACAGGACAGCAGTACTCCATAATTTACCGTTGTGCCTACATTCGTAGTATTAACAACTGCGGCAATCTTGCCATCCTTGCCAAGGAGAGCAGTAATATAGTCATTAATCTTGTATGAAGAATTATTGATTTCCCCCAATGTTTTCACTGCATCCTGGGTTTCAAGCATATATTTAACACCTGATAATTTTATAGAAGTAACATTGGCTTTATTAGGATACGCTTTTTCATAGATACCTGATACCTTCTCACAATAGGAATATAGGATATTGGAACTTGCGTCATAATATAACACATCGTATTTTTCCAGCGAGTTGATATTGGCTTCATAACCGTCACGAATTACACGGAGTCCATCTTTATTAATCTTGAAAGAGTCAACATCATTAGTATCATTGAAAACAACAGGGCCCAATAATTCATATTCCGTTAGAACAGCATAATCATAAGTACCATTTGATGAGTTATACATAGTCATCTTTGTTCCAGTCTGAATTTCATCATTAATTGCACTGAAAGTTGTTTTTTTATTTTTGAAATACACTACCGAAGAAGAATCCATCTTAACTATTCCCATGTCAGAGGATATTTCATTTCCTGTAACATTTTGTATGATATATGTCTTACTCTGCTTTTGTATTGGCATAACAGATACTATTTTTTTATCTTTATCAAATATTAATTTACAGGTTTGGGTAACATAGCTATCAACATTATTATTAAGCTTTTTGTACGTTCCAATCGATGTTGCTACTTCGTCGGAAAGTAATTCCTTACTTTCATTATTTGTAGCAGTTATTATACATTCATCAGATAGGAAATAGCCCAGATTCTCAATGAGCTTGGTTTTTTTTGAGCTACTTCCATTATTAATATCTGTCATCAAAGCTCTGTCAATCAATAAAGTAGCACTTTTCCTGTCAATATAATTGTTATAATTATAATTTAGGCCATCAGTCAAAGATAACTCTTTTGCTTTTTGTATGTAAGCTACAGGATAATTGTTCCCAAGCACTTTTGAGCCATATCCTAAAAGCCTTAAGGTGATAGTGACTGTTTCTGCATATGTTAAATATCTGTCTGGTTGGAATGTACCGTCAGGATAACCTAGTATTATGCCGTTCATGGCTACTGTGTTCACATATCCATTAGCCCAATTTCCCTCTTCCATATCTGAAAATAAGCTAGAATCAGATGCTTGTATATTAAGATCTGCAATAACAGCTGATATTTTCGCCATTTCAGCTCTGGTTACATATCCCTCAGGGTCAAATCTACCACCTTCTTTTCCACTCATAATATTTAGTGTATTTAATCTTTCTGCAGATTTTGCATAATTAGCTCCGCTGTCAATATCACTAAAAGAAGCAAATGCAGTTGTCTGTATGCAAAGTAACAGAACAAGTACAATACTAGTTATTCTTTTTTTCATTATCTTCACCTCCAAAGGAAATACTTACAGATGTATTTGGCATAATCAAGTTGTTTTTATTATCAACCGTTATTTCTATAGGGTATATTTTAGAGCCGCCAGACAGCTTCCCAGTTTTAGAAACTGACGTAACTTTTCCGATGATTTTTGAGGAGTTCTCATCATTTACTTTTAATGTGATGTCGGCCCCCTCCTTTATGTTGGAACGGTCATTTTCATTGACATCGATATTTAAAATCAACGAGTTGATATCACTGATTGTCATAATGCTTTCACTATTTGAAGTAATATTATCAAGTTTATTTTTACTTTTTGCAGTTATTTTACCCGAAGTTGGTGCACTGATCTTCAAATCTGTAAAGTCCTGCTCCAGACCGCGAAGCTTAATATCCAGGTCATTGCGGTCTAAGTTTGCACGCTGGAGGGTAGCATTTACATTGCTGTTCTCTATTTCTAAAATTAATTGTCCCACAGAAATGCTTTGACCATCTTTAACATATACACTTTTAACGTTTCCGCTGCCACGGCTCACAACAGGTGTAGTATCACTATTTTCTACCTCGCCAGATGCAGGTGAAGTAACAATGCCACTGCTTGTTTCAATTACAGCATTAACCATTAACCCCGTTTTAAATCCTCCCGGATTATATGCAGTTATCTCTACATTACGCAAGACGCTGCCACCTATAGTTGATTCTCTGCTGTCATAAATTCTTGTAACTGTTCCAGTTGTCGATGCCATAAATTCTGAGCTCGTTAGTGAAGCCTGATCTACTATAGATATTTTACTTAACTGACTTTCGTTAAAAGGAACTTTTGCGATTAAAGTTTGCTCATCGACTACTTCTGCAATCTTACTTGCATTAACACGCTCACCAACTTTTAAATTAAAATTATGTAATATTCCCGATGCTGGCGCAAAAATCTTCAAATTAGTTAAATTTTCATTCGCTGTAGCTATAGATAAATCAGATTTTGCTATAGAATTTCTGGTTGTGCTTATAGTATCTGAGAGACCATTATCATCGATTAAAAACAGTAAATCCCCTTCATTAACCTTATCTCCCACATTAAAATTGCTTTCTATAATCTGACCTTTAGCTTTTGGAATTACTTTGGTCTCATGAGCAGCTTTTAAAGTTCCAGTATAACTATTACTTTTTACTGTACTTTCCTCCTGCTTTGTGCTAGCAGTTGTAGTATTCTGAGTTTTTTCAGCTTTTCCTGAGCACCCTGCTAATGAAAAACTTACTACACCAATAATCAGAAATAAAGGCATTATTTTTTTCATGACTTACTTTTCCTTTCTTATGAACAGTCGTATTAATTTTTGAAATATGTTAAGTTTTTCTTTAGGTGGCTCTTCTTTTTTTACATCTGGTTTATTGAAGTCCGGTGTTTTGACCACAAACTGTACACTGTTCGGTGTCACAATATTCGGTGCAACAAAGGAAACAGGCTCTGCATTATCGCTCATCTCTATAAGTCCTGAGATATCTCCGCCTGCCGAAGCCATACCTGTAACTAGCTGATTTCCTCCGCTTGCTAAGCGATCAATACTCTCCGGTAATTTCGATGCACCAGCATCTAGCTTATCAATACTGTCTGTAAGTTCACCTACTGCAGAGAACATGCTATCTGCACCATTCAACAGGCTTCCAAAATTGCTTTTCAAACTCGAAGTACCATTTTCCGCCTGAAAAATTGCACTGTCCAGTGAAATATAATTGGTAGCAGCAGAATTTACTCCCTCCGCGTACTTATCAAATCCAGTATTTAACGCAAGCATTCCATCATTGAGGCTTTCTGCTCCTTCAATCAATTTGAATGAGCCATTGCCAAAGGTAATTGCTGCATCGTAGAGCTTTGTAAGGTTGATTGCACCATCGCAAAATGTCTTTAATCCATTGTTCAAAGCAACCATATTTGTATGAAGCTTTGAAGCTCCTTCCAAGGTCTGTTCAGCAATACTTCCAAATGAAGTTGCCGCACCGTATAATTGATTTAATCCCGATTGTGCAGTACTAATTCCTGACTGTAATTGTCCGGCACCAGTACTTGCAGAGCTGATTCCAGTCTGCATGCTTTGAGCTATATATTTCATTGTTGCCAGTTGCTGTGCATAGGCTGCAAGGTTAGGATCCTGATTTGCCGCGGTTAGTAATCCATTAATAATAGCAAGTTGCTTTTCATTTACAGTTCCAAGTGTATCAACTCCTGACTTAAGAGATGAAGCACCATTTACAAGTGCTGACGCATCTGGCTTACTTTCTTGTAATTCCTCTAGAGCATCATCAAGTGTATCTTTAGAACTAATCATAGTCTGCAGACCATTTTCAATTTGGCCATACCCGTTTATTAGGGTATTAGTTCCTCCAGACAGCTGAGATATACTATCTTTACTCTTTTCAAGCTCCTTGAGACCCGCTGCAACAGAATTTTTCTGCTCCATCATCTCCTTTAACCCACTCTGCACCTGACCATACCCCTTGGATAATGTGTAAGAATTTGAGTCAAGTTCATTTAAACCATTTCTAACCTGGGATGACGCACTACTTATCTGTGACATACCATCTGAAAGCGTCCACAAACCATTGTCAAACTCAGACATACCACTTGTAATAAGTGGCGCTGACTGTGCTATACTTGTTGCACCGCCGTTTAACATACTAAGCCCAGAGGAAAGATCAGAGGCACCATTCTTGAGCTGTCCTGTTCCATCCATTAATTGGCCGACCCCGTTGGATACATCTGAAAGTCCAAGTTTTAACCCATCCATCTTTCCAATGATACCGTCAGATATTTTTATCATAGCAATGGTTATGGCATCCGCCTCAAAATTTTTAGCCGAAGCGTTTATGTAATAAGTCTTATTTGCCTTTGGCAAAACCATAAAAGTAGCTTGCCTTTTTGAACCCAGAGTTGACATCATTGCATCAGTAGCAACGATATTTTTGCATTTTTCCATATCGAAGGATGCCGAAATCTGAGCCATATAATTATCTGAAAAGTATGTACTTACATTTTCGTTTGCAGTGACTTCTATTTTAATTTCGAAGTTCCCGCTTGCACCGATAAGTTTATCTCCACTTACTTCTTTACCATCTAGTTTATATGTAATATTAAATTTCCAGGGAAGGTTTACATTTTGGATTTCCCCCTGATAATAAAATGTGTCAGCATTTTTATCTACATTCCATTCAATAAATCCATTTTTTATTTTAGGTTTTTCTATGCTGGACAGGTTTTTAATATTAGTATAGTTTCCATAATCTAATATTTTGCTGCTTCCGGATATCTTAAATGAATTTACTACAATTGTATCCTTTATACCTCCATCATAATTTAGATTAACATATACATTTTCGTCTTTCTTCGTATCTGACCCTGCCGAAAAAGCTGTCAGATAGAATGAAGAAACAAACATCATCAGCAATGCTAAAGATATAATACGTTTACTTAACTGTTTATTTAACATCAGTTTTTACCTCCTTATAGAATTCTAATTTATATGATGTTTTATATAATAAGTCATCGAGTAGAACTAAAATTGTAGGCAGAACCAACAATATCAATACTAAAGAAAGTAGTACACCCCTTCCAATTAGTGTGCCAAGCTGACTTATGACTCCATGAGTTGAAATAACACCAAGAAGCGCTCCTGCCATTGATAAAATACCAGCTGATGTTAATATTGAGACTGATGTATCACTGAGGGTTTTCTTTGCAGCCTTAATCTTAGGAAGGGTTTTTCTGTTTTCAACATATCTTTCTCCGAACAATATAGCATAATCAACAGTAGCCCCCAGCTGAACAGAGCTTACAATCAAATAACCTATATAAAATAGCGAACTACCTGCAAAGTACGGTACAGACATATTTATATATACTGATGCTTCTATTACAAAAAGTAAAATAACCGGCATACTCAACGATTTAAAACTAAAAAGCAATATTAATGCAATTGCTCCTATCGAAGCAGCATCTACTCTTTTGCTGTCCTTAGTAATAATCTCTTTCATATCATAAGAATTTACTGTATTACCAACCAATAAATAATTATCTCCATAGAAATTTGATGCCATCTTTCTAATTTCTTCAACTATAGCAAATGCTTCCTCACTTTCGTCATCTGCTTCAACCGTTATTACCATCCTGCTGTACTCTTTTGAAATTAGCTGAGAAATCGTATCTTTTGGAACAAATTCAGTTGGTATTTGCACTCCTACTGACTTGGCATAGGAAACTACAGATGTCACCTTTTCCATTTCTTCCAGTTCGTCAGACAGAGATTTTTCTTTTGAAAGACTATTGTTTGGCACCATTAATACCATAAGATTATTCTTTTTAAAAGTATTATTGATAAGCGCCGTATCCTGTCCTGCCTTTGTATTGGGGCCATAAATTCCTGATGATCCGTAAACAAAATCATTGCTCTTCCCTGCAAGATAACATGGAACAAGTAATATGCAAAGAATAATTAATGAAGGAACTCCTACCTTAACAACAACATTGCCGAATTTATCAAATGGCGGTATAAAAGGGCGATGATAACTCTTTTCAACAAATTTATGGAATTCAAGAGTAAATGCCGGTAAAAATACCAAAACACAAATCAGACTTAAACCAATCGCCTTAGTCAAAACTATTCCCATATCAGGACCAATCTTAAAATTCATAAGAATTAAAGCTGCAAAGCCTGTTCCAGTTGCAAGTCCACTGGACATTACAGCTGAAAAAGCCTTTTTAATTGCAGATTCCATAGCCTCCCTAGGAGTCATTCCTTTATCTTTCTCCTCTGCAAAACGGTTCAGTAAAAATATAGAATAATCTATTGAAACTGCTAGTTGCAATAGACTTCCTGCTGCTTTGGTTACAAAAGAGATTTCACCGAGTATTAAATTTGTTCCCATATTAAGCGCAATTGCAATTCCAATTGGAACCATAAACAAAACAGGTTCAAACCAGGATTTTGTGGTTATAATCAACACAAGAATAATTATAAAAATCGCCAATACTACAATTTTGTTTATTTCTGCATCCGTATTTTTTATTGATGTTGCACTATCAACGGAAGTTCCAGATAGAGCCCCTTCATCGCCTATGATTTCCCGTATTTTGTCTATTGCTTTTATTTTCTTATTATCATCTATAGTAAGATTAAACAGCGCACTACTATCTATGTAATATGCTTCAACAGTTTTTTGAGGAATATATTCAATAGGTTGATATATATTTATGGCATCGTCAAGCCACGTTATATCATCTACTCCATCAACCTCAGCTATTTGCCTTTTTATGTCAAGTGCCTCAGATATACTTACATTTTGTATCATAGCTCTTGCATTAGGTGCCTTTTTATCAAACTGCTCATCCATCACATTAAGAGCTTTAGTGGATGGAGCATTATCAGGTAAATAATCAGCTAAATTATAATTAACTGACACATCTTTCGCCATAATAAGACAAATTACCATAGCTATTAAAAATATCGTAATTACAGTTTTTCTATGATTTAAGATAAGTTTAATATAAATATTCATGAATACTTTCCTTCCATAGAATGTATGATGTTTTTTAATATACATGTGTTTATTTATTTGACAAGGGTATATATAAAATATATGATGTATATAAACTCAAGTCAATATTCATAATTTAATAAGTGTCATTTACTAGACAATATTTAAAAACTGTATATTAAATGGAGGCATTATTTTGAATGAAAAAAAAGAAGATATGAGAATAAGACGTACTTATAAGCTTTTATCAAACGCTTTAATCAAACTCTTAAAAGAAAAATCCTTTGAAAAAATAACTGTAATTGATATTTGCGAGGAAGCTATGGTTCATCGTGCAACCTTCTACACCCATTTTGAAGATAAATATCAACTTTTAAAATATTGTATGAAAGAACTTGAAGCGGCATTTGAAAAAGAAGATGTAACTGACAACAGTTTTGAAGGATATAAAAAGTATTATATGAATGTGGCTAAACAAATCTTTTCAGAGGTTGCAAGCAATAAGGATTTATATTCCATAGTTCTAAAGAAGAACAAAACCGACTCTATTATATCGAATTTACAAGACGCTATAGTACTTAAAGTGAAGGAAAAATTAGAAAAATGCAAGGAAAACGGTATCAATATAGCTGTTCCGATACCGATTCTCTCATCCTTTTATGTGGGGGCTTGCATTAGCGTTGCATCCTGGTGGATTCAAAATGATATGCCAATTCCTGCTGATGATTTAGTCAAATATATTGATTCTTTGATACAGAGCATTGACAAATAATCGAGAAATAGTTTATAAGCCAACATAAGCCAAGATCCAATTTATATATATTATTGGATCTTGGCTTTTTTGTTTTCTATGTATTCCTATTTACACTATATGTTATCTTTTATTCTTAATATCTTTGTTTTATCAAAAAACTTAATTATGATAAAAGCGATAATGCCACCGCCAATAGCACTTACTGAAAATGGAATTACGAATTTCTTTCCAAGTATATTTAAAGTCAGTTCCCTATTTTACCAATATCCACGGTCTTTGCATTTTCACTCCGTTGTATTCGGTTTCAAGGTACTCATACTCACCTGTATGTGTTACAACTTCATTTTTGTCCTTGCTGACAAGAATACCATCTTCAACCTTTGTACCCGTAATGGTGGGATTCCAACCGTACACTTGGTTAAGCTTTACAACATCCTCAGTTCCTTCAACAGCTCGGTACTCCCTGCCTGCATAAGCCGTCAAACCTCCCTGATGATGAAGTTCCCATTCTCCCTCATAGCCCACATCTTTATATACCTGCATTCCAGTTTTAAAAATGTCTCCAACTTTTACACCAGGCCTTGTATTAAGTATCATAGCCATTTCAACCTTTGTCACCGCTTTGAACTTTCTTATAAGTTCCTCATCAGGCCTACTGAAACTAACAAACCTTGTACAGCAGACAAACAATCCGTACTTGCGGAAGCTTGTTACCAACATTGCATAGTTCTTTAGCTTGTTTTCTGTCGGAAGTGGATGTCGGTATTTATAAATTCTTTCATCAAAGCCTACCAGAATATTGGCTGGTTGAATACCATTTTTAAATGCTTCTCCTGCCAAAATTCCTGCGGCTTCAGATTCAGTCATACCTTGCTTTAAATTCCTCGCCGTAATCTCATTAATTTTTGCAGTGGTCATTCCAAGCCATCTGTATTTTTCTATTTCATTTTCAGTAAGGATAGACCTAAGCCTGAGAAACTCACCTGCCAAAATATCATCATCCAGTGGCATCTCCCCATTCATTACTTCAGTTATGAGCTCCTCTTTTTTTGAGCTTTCATACCATGGATATACTAAAAACTCAGTCTTGATATCCCCTATTTCCTCATCCTTTAATCTCTGAACTTCAATATTGTCTGTTATGAAATATACTCTGTCTGGCATCACAAGAATTGAACATATAGACTTTTCTGTGACAATCCCAATGAACCCTCTTCCCCCGGTCAGCCAGGAAAAGTTGTTCTGATTATTTATTAGTATGCCGGGAGCCTGCCTTTTCATCATCAATTCTCTTATACTTTCTATTTTTACTGTAAAGTCGTTATTCTCCATTACTTTCCCTCCATCTATATTATAAAGGTATAAACAGATAGTTATTTCAAGCGATTTTCATCTATCCTAGTTAAAAGCTCTCTATTGAATTGCTTTTAAAAATTTCAGGCTTTCTTTGCAGGCTGAAGTTGGATCCATATTGTATCCTCCTCCAAGTTCAACTGAGATGAAGCCCTTATAGTCTAAATCCGTCAGGGAAGAGAAAAGTGAATCGAAATCTACATTCCCCTTGCCCGGTATCATATGTGCATCAAAATCCCCATTGTTGTCATCAAGATGGATATGTAGCGGTATTCCTTTACATTTAGAGATTATCTCTTTAAAATTCTCTCCATTTACATTCGCATGTCCAGAGTCGAGAAGTATGCCAAATTTGTCAGATTTAAGTTCTCCCAGCATCCTTATGCAGTCATCAACTGTCAGTATCAGGTTTGACTCAAACCTATGAGCAGGTTCTATCATTAAAATAATTTCCTTATCTGAAACATATTCCCCTATTTCTTTGTAGCTTTTAACTAGCTGTTTCCATCCACTTTCAACATCTTGATCAAAAAGCACCATACCTGGACACAGGCTAACAGTTGGAGAGCCAACCTTTACCGCATTGTCCACAGCAATCTTTATGTATTCGACACTATCCTTCCTTACATGCTCATTTAAAGAGCAAAGATGGGATGGATATCTGAATTGTGCCGGGATGAAGTTGCATACCTTCATATTGTATTTTTGGAGGAGCGCAACAATCTCATCCATCTGTTGATCTAAGTCATGCTTAAACATGTGAGGCCTTCCGCCCCAGATTTCAATTCCGTCATAGCCTAATTCATGAAGGTCTTGAATGGCGAACTTTAAAGAGTGATTGAAATATACAGCAGAACTTTGTGAAAAATACATATTTACCCCTCCTATTCGAATTTGTTTCCGTAGATTTCCTGAATATGAAGATCCATAAAGCTCCTGTCACCAACCTTTTTAGAAACCATGCAGTAAATATAGGAAATCTTCCCTGCTGGGCAGCCTACACTTGGATGATACCCTTTTGGAACAGATACCAGGTCACCATTTCTGACCATAGCAACAACCAAAGGATTGTCCATGTCTTCATATACACACTGGATTCCAAAAGCCTTATCCATGTTGAAATATACATAGACCTCTTCACGCTTTTCGGCATGCTCATGAGGAGGCCATGCTGTCCAACCACCTGATTCGCTTTCGCACATTCCCATGAGGAGCCTTGATGCAGGAAAACTGTCATCAATAAAATCCCACACATCTCTCAAACAGTTTGTATCCTTTTTTCCATAAACATGATGCCTTTTATTGTCTTTGTCAACATCTGAAAACTTAATGTGGCAAAAATCGCTGTTTAAATCTGAGGGCGCACCATAACGCATTATTACTGCACCATTTTTTGAAGCTATACTTACATTTGTTTTGAATGGTATGTAAAGCATATCCTTCATTACTGCAATCCCTGACTTTCCATTACAGTCAAAAGTATACTCTCCTTCTAAACAGACCAGACAAACCTCCTCATTTTCGCTATCAATATTAAGTACATTATTGAGCTCTATTCTCTCGATAGAAGTATATTCAAGTCCCATTTCTGAGGACTGAAGCCTTCTTTTTATCTCGCTTGGCTTATAAAATAGTTTATTAGTCATTACGATCCCCTCTGCTTATTTTATTTTGGAAAATACATGTCTGGATTAGGGTAAACCATGACCTTTATTTCCTTTTTGGCTTCAAGATCAAGGTAAGCCTGCTGCCACTCATCTAAAGTTATTTTCTTTGTGATCATCTTTGTAACATCAATCTTTCCAAGTGCAAGTATTTTCAAGGCTTCCTCCCAGGATTCAAAGCCTGCTGCCATCCTTACAGCCTGGCTGTCTGATTCCATTCCAGCCCATCCCCAACCGCCTCTTACTGTAAGACTGTGATAGGAAATCATATCAAGATCTACTTTAATTTTGTGGCCCCATAGTCCGACGACAGTTATCCAGCCACCCATTCTTGCCATTCTTGTAGCTTGAGTTATGCCATCCTCTCCACCTGTAGCATCTATTATGAGGTCTGCACCTCTTCCATCAGTTAATTCCATTACCTTTTTCACTGGATCTTCCTCACTGAACCATGTTAAGTCAGCGCCCAGCTCCTTTGCCATATCAAGTCTGATCACATCTGATTTAAGTCCTGTAGTCATTACAACTCTTGGGCTCCAAAGCTTTGCAAGCTGAGTGAGAGTAAGCCCTATTGGACCCGGTCCTAATACAACCACAAAATCTGAAGGTTTTATTCTGCTTCTATACATAAGGTCATGAGACATACAGGTCACCAGTTCAACCATAGCTCCTTCTTCATATGAAACATTGTCTGGTAATTTATGTGCCAGAGTTTCCGGTATAACCACTTTCTTTGCATATGCCCCATCAACATGTGTTCCTATTCTACCATCCATGGTTTCAAGATCCCCACACACCCGGTCCCCAACTTTTATCCTTGTACATTCGGAGCCCACTTGAACCACTAATCCTGAGTATTCATGCCCCATAGTAACAGGTTCCTTGTGTTCTTTTTCGTCTCTCCATATATGTAAATCACTCCCACAGATACCTACACACATAACCTGTAAAAGAATATCCTTTGACCCGCATCTAGGTTCTGCAACCTCTTCTAAAACCACACCTGCTTTTGTTGGAGCTACTTTTCTAAGTGCCAGCATTTTATAACCCTCCCTAGATTTTAAAATCTTATTTATAGATAAATTAATTATTAATTATCCTAGCATAAAACCAATTTTTTACTTTTCAAGTATTGCAGTAATACTTTGTCCAAAATTATGAACCCGTATAAAAGAGTCTTTTATTTTTTTGCCGCAAAAGCTTATGAAATATTAACCTATAATGTCTCATTTTGTAGCTTCTCAAAGTCTTCCATATTAACCCTCGTCAAGGTCTCTCCACCGTAGGGTATTATTCCAACCTTTGCATCACTTCCAATTAGCTTAAATGCTTTACTCAAGGCATCTTGAACAGTATCCGCTCTTTCAAAATTCAAAAGTTCAATTTCCTCCTGTGTCATATAGTTTGTGATAATATAGTTTTTCACCCTGTTACGGAGTGTTGAGTGATACATTGGTACATTCATTCCTACAATGTCATCAGCCTTGCCATTCTCTACTTCCTTTTTCATATCCTCAAAGGTCCATGAAAGGTATTTTCTGAGTGTTGGTTCGTGGGATGGTGCATCTCCACAAAGGTGTTCAATTCCATCCAGAATGAATATCAGAGCTCCACCCTCCCTCACTGCTCTATGGCTATATGCATATGGCTTTATTCCCTGCCAGTAGTCAAAATAGCATGGGTTTGCACTAACAATAAGTATATCCGCCTGGCGTGGTATAGGAACAACCATCAACTTCTCTGCAAGTTCTGCCCCTTTTCGGTGAGCTTTTATGAAATGACCCGAAAATACTCCCTGCATATTATGCTTGTCATCTAATACCGTATTTACAATAAAACTCAGTCCCGCCTTTTCTGCTATTTCTTCCATTTCCATTCTAGGTATATTGTCACTGGTTCCAAAAACCTCAAGGACAGGTTGTGCCACACATGCAACATAATGCATCATATCCGTAGTCTTGCTGCTGCAGATTCCAGGAAGAATGATTTTCGCTCCGCCACTCCAACCTGCAGAAATATGCGGAATAATATTCCCCAATCCGATGACAAAGTCAGCCTCGTAAACCTCTCTGTCCAACTCGACAGGTATACCGCTTTTTGTTGTACCTAAATAAATGAATTTTGAAGAGTCCTTGTAATCCCTGTTGAAAACATTGTATCTATCCATTATTGGTCTTCCCAATTTAATCTCAAGCTCCTCATCCGTCATTGGCCTGTGGGTACCGGGAGCCATAATTATTTTAATTTGGGAATCAGGTATTCCTGCTTTTTCGATTCTCTTCATTACTTGTGGCAATATTTTAGCAGTAGGTGTCGGCCTTGTAATGTCATCACAAAGTATTACAACATTCATTTCAGGTTTCAGAATGTTTTCAAGTCTGTCAGTCCCTATGGGATTATCCAAAGACTCTTCAACAATTCTTTCCTGATCAGGTACATTTCCAGTCTTTAATGGTTCAGCATTAAAAAGCAGGTTCTCTTCAGGTACTACAACTTCAGTCGTTACACCATGTTTAAACGTTAGTTCAATCTTCATGAAAACACCTCTTAATTAATTTAATTGTTTATCGCCGCTAAAGGAGTACCTGTTTCTACCCCTTTACCGCCCCATCAGACATTCCTTTTATAAATTTATCAGAAAACAATATATACAGTATTATGACTGGGATTATTGATATAATAAGTCCTGCAGCAGTTCTTCCAAGATCCTCGTAAACATCTCCCACGAACTTCATTACACCAAGGGGAAGCGTTCTCTTTGAGTCATTCTGAATGAATATAACTGCAAAGAGGAATTCATTCCAAAGATTAATAAAACTTACTATCAGTACTGTACTTATTGCAGGTGTTGCAATAGGAAACATTATCTTCCAGAAGATTCCCCACTCACTGCAACCGTCTATTCTCGAGGCCTCACTTAATTCCTTTGGAATTTGTGCAAAGAAGCTTCTTAATATATAGACTGACATGGGCAACTGTACGGCCACATATACCAGTCCCAAACCTACTAATGAATTGTTAAGGCCATATTTTACAAGCAATTGGAAAAGAGGTATGAGTATTACCTGTGAAGGAAGCATAATTGTTGTGAATATGACCATAAAAACCACATTCGAACCTTTAAAAGGCAATTTTGCAAAGCAGTAGGCAGCCATTGAGGCTACGAGTATAAGCACTATTACCGACAAGCCTACCACTAGGGCACTGTTAACAAAATAACGACTATAATTAGATTTTACCCAAACATCATAGTAGTTACTCCATCTCGGATTCAACGGGATTGTATAGGGTGATTTTCTTATGTCCACAGTTGATTTTAAAGACATTGTAAGCACCCACAGAATGGGACCCAATGTAAATATCGTGTATAATACTAGAATAAATGTTATAGATAGTTTTGAAATATTTGCTCTAAAACCTTTAGATTTTATTTCTTGCTCCATATTTTTACACTCCTTGATTTGCTTAGTATTCCAACTTTTCTTTACGGTTAAATGCTGCTGTCATGGCTATTGATATAATCAATATGAGATAAAACCACATTGACGCAATTGCACTGGGATAGCCCTTTTCAAAGGTGCTCCAGTAGAATGCTCTTTTGACTGTATAGGTTGCAACTGTTTCAGTTGACCACATCGGGCCTCCCAGAGTTGTAGCCCAAATAAGATCAAAAACCTTCATTTTTCCAATAAAGCAAAGTATCATGAGATTCGCCAAGACAGGTTTTATCATTGGAATAATAATTTTGTAAAGTACCTGATAGCTTTTAGCACCGTCTATGTGTGCAGACTCAAGAAGTTCATTTGGGATTGCAGATACCGCAGCAAGCAGTATAACCATATTAAAGCCCGTCCACATCCACGTTGTAACAACAATCAGGGACGGCAGTGCTGTTGCAGGAGTTCCAAGCCATGCTGTTTGCAATACACCCAAACCAAGTTTACTTAATACTTCATTTAACAAACCCCACTCAGAATTATAAATCCATGCCCATATTATACCTACAACTATCTGGGGCATGAGAACAGGTGTAAACCATACAACCCTGAGAAATTTTGTAATATTCGTACCTTTTTTCAATGTAAGTGCAAGAAGTAATCCTAAGGGTATTTCCAAAAATGGGGACGAAAACGCCCATATAAGAGTATTAGCTGCCGCTTTCCAGAATACCTTATCATTAAAAACATCTATATAATTTTTTAATCCTATAAATTGTGCTTTTGCATTTACTCCAAAAACCTCTACTTTGCAAAAGCTGTAATAAATGCTTTCTATAACGGGATATAGTATAAAAACAGCATAGAATAACAACGCTGGAGTTAAAAACAATATTATAGCTTTTGAATATGTGAATTTTTTACTTATTAAAATATCTGATAATTTATTTTTATGTTTTTTAGCTGGTGAGATGCTACTAATGCTTGACATAAAATTTCCCCCATATATTATTTAGGGAAGCCTGTTTAAGGGCCTCCCATTTTAGAAATTACTTCTTAACCTTTGCTCTTGCTTCTTCAAGCTGTTTGATCATATTTTCTGCATTCATTTGCCCTGCAACAAGTGCAGATGATGTATTGAAGAAAACATCCCTGTAAGTCGCATCCATCATAAGTTCCATAGGCCCAGGAAGAATGTCTGTGTCCTTTGAAGCTTCGTTCAAAGCCTTAAAATATGGATCGGCTATTGTAGTTTCATCAATTTTCAAACCAGTTTGTCCCATTACTTTTTCCATCCAAAGCTTCGCCATGTCTGGAGTAGCCATAAAAGTAAGCAATTCAGCAGCTTTCTCAGCATTTTTACTGGATTTTGCTACACCGTAAGACCCTCCTACCTGCATAAATGAAAGCTTGTTGCCATCCTTACCCACAGGATAATCCATAACTCCTAGAGGAAAGTCCTTTGCCATACCCCCATTTTCAACGGGAACAAAAGCACGTCCCCCAAAGAAGGTTTTCATCGGGAACATAGCATATTTGCCACCAAAAAATAAGCCATGGCTATCTCCCAATTTTATTGATGCAACACCGCTTGGATATGCTCCTGCTTTCGTGATGTCTTCAACATATTTTATTGCCGCAGTTACATTTGGGTCAGTCCAAGCAGTTTTTCCTGACGGTATGCCCTGCCATTTATCTTTGCCTGCAAAACGCAATATGACTGATTCTAGAAGTATGCTCCCCTGCCATGGTCTATCCATCGTACCTGCTGAAAAAGGAGTATAGCCTGCTGATTTAAATTTGCTTATAGAATCCTTCAGTTCATCAAAACTCAGCCTTCCACTTGCAGGCACCTGCACTCCTGCTTTTTTAAATGCGTCTTTGTTGTAATACAGCAATGGCATGTAAGCTTCTAATGGAAGAAGATATGTCATCCCCTTATATGAAGCAAAGGGCATTGCCCATGGAGCTATATACTGGCCCACTTGCTTTGAGAGGTCGTACATCAGATCACTTTCAACAAAAGGCGGAAAGCCACCTGTTATTGAGGGTTCAAGATAGAAAATATCAGGAGCCGTATTTGATTGAAATGAAGTTGTTAATGCAGTAATAAGCTTATCCTTCTGATACCACTCAACTTCCACTTCAAAGCCCGGATTCTTATCTTTAAACCTTTTGACAGCCTCTCCGACAAATGATTTCTTACTGTCCTCATCTGCCCAATGGCTCCATAATACTAGTTTACCTTTTTCTGTCTTAGTGCTTGCACTGGAAGAGTTTTGTGAGACATTACTATTACGTGAGCAACCGGTAAGAAGTAAACCTAACGTCATAACACACGTCAATACCATTGACATTATTTGAATTGACCTCTTTCCTTGTCTTACCATACATATTTCCTCCTTTAATCTGAATTATTTATTTATCCCTTTATCAGCCTGATATCATTTGGAGCTGAAAAAGCAAATTAATGGGAATGATCTTTCGATATGCTATTCCTGCATATTTACCGAATAAATACATTATAACACCCCATTTTAGCATTAAAGAAGGCACCAGAAGCCATAAACGTTATCATCTTTCCGCATATATCCATCACGTATTATGGAGAAGGTATCACTACTCCACATTTAGTCTCATTATTCCAGTGACAGACATTTTACAATCTAATATTTAGTGATACAATTAAATCATCAAATTAATCTTTAACTTATCTATTCAAATTCTTTTGGAGAAGTGAGACTATGTATAAGCTCATACTTGTTGACGATGAAGTCCAAACCAGAAATGCACTATGTAATTATTTTCCTTGGGATGAAAACGGTTTTGAAATTGTAGGTCAATGTGAAAATGGTATGGAAGCTTTGGAATTCATACAGAAAAATCCTGTGGACGTGATTCTGTGTGATATAGAAATGCCTGTCAAGTCAGGCATTGACCTTGCCAAAGAATTATTTGCTGACAAACACAAAATAAAGATTGTCTTTTTAAGTGCCTTCAGGGATTTTGAATATGCTCAAAAGGCGATTATTTACGGTGTTCGCGATTATGTCATCAAACCTATCAGGTATAAGGAAATGGTGGAGGTTTTTGCCCGTATTCGCGATGAGCTAGATAATGATATTCTCGTCCCACCAAGCTCTCACTCTGATCATCATACAGTTATAAATGATTATAATTATAATGAATGTGTTATTAGTGAAGTCATTAAGTATCTTGAAAATAACTACAAGGATGCAAGCCTTGACGGCGCGGCGCATGATGTGCATATGAGTGCCAAATACCTGAGCATGTTTTTCAGGGATAAAACCGGTAGATACTTTTCAGACTATCTTGCTACCATTAGAATGCAGAAAGCTGCCCAATTGTTAAAAGATATCAGGTATAAGACCTATGAAGTAGCTCTTATGGTTGGCTATAGTAATCCCAAAAATTTTACCAGAGCATTTAAAAGCTATTTCCATAAAAGCCCAAAAGAATACAGAGCTACTGGAAAGAGTACGAGGAGCAGTGTATTATGAAGAAAAAGTTTTTATTTAAAAATCTAATGAACTTTTTTATTCCTATGCTTATTCCACTATTGCTACTCGGTAGTTTTTCTACTTATATCATACAGAAATTTGTAAAGGAAGAGATAAACAAAAGCAGCCAACAGCTTCTCAATTTGACAAGGGAAAACGTTGACATGGTTTTTAATGAAATAGATACTCTCAGTATAAACTTTGATAACAATCCGGATATCACGAATCGTCTTAAGTCTATACTTGGAAGTCCTAAAGTTACACTGGAAAATTTTGTACCACTTTCCATCATTGAAAGCTTTTTGACATCATCGGTCAGTACAAAATCCTTTGTGCATTCCATTTATATTTTTTATGACGATTATGATGATAAATTAATGACAAATAACGTAGGTGTAACTGAGCGTAAATTTTTCTCCGACCAAAACTGGTATAAAGAATACAATTCTAAGGATCAATCTGTTAAGACATGGGTAGTTCAAAGAGAATTTACACAATACCCTTTTCAGACACCTCCTACAAAGGTAATTTCAATATTTAAACGGTTGAGTGTAATAAAAGGTGTCATAGTTATGAACATACGTCCTGATTATATGGAGAATCTTATTACTAGTCTCAAGCCCTATTCCAATCAAAGCATATCCATTCTGAACTCAGAAAAAAATGTTATTTTCCAGAGTTCCTCTTCGCCTGAAACAAATTTAGTGGAACTTAACAACGTCAAATTAACCTCATCAACTTCATTTATGATGGATATCCAAAAAGGTTTTGTGGTGTCTTCACTAAAATCAGGCAGGTATAATTTGGAATATATTTCTATCATACCGCAAAAAACACTGTATCGAATTCCTTCCAGTTTAAGCTTATTTACCTTTATACTTCTTATAATATCTCTTCTACTTGGTTTGGCTCTGGCATATTCACTTACACGAAAAAATCACTCTTATCTCTACAACATCATAACAATTATAGACTCTGCAGAATGTGGAAAGCCCCTACCATCTTACCCTGACCGTATAAAGGATGAGTACGGTTATATAATACACAATATTCTTAAAACGTTTATAGAACAAAGCTATCTGAAGATACAGCTTTCCGAAAGGGAGTACAAAATGCAGACCCTGGAGTTGCTTGCTTTGCAATCACAGATGAATCCACACTTCTTATTTAATACGCTCAATGCCATATATCTTGAAGCTCTCAACCTGACTGGGGAACCCAACAAGGTTAATGACATGTTGGAAAACCTCACTGACATACTTGAATATTCCTTAACTAGTCCAAAAGAGTTTGTCCGTCTTGAAGAAGAAATAAAATATACTAAAAGTTATATTAAAATTCAGAAAATCCGTTACGGGGATAAGTTTTGCATTAAATGGGATTATGACGAAAACTTCTGTGATGTTGATGTTGTAAAATTTATTCTTCAGCCATTGATAGAAAACTCAATTATTCACGGTATACGGGGTAAAAAAGGCAAAGGCGGTATAAAAATTAAAATCTATAAAAGGAATCAACAATTATATATTTCTGTTATAGACAACGGTCTTGGAATTGCCCCTGAGAATCTGGTTAAAATCCACAAAAAATTATCTGCGGATAACGATTTCAGTGCGCATATCGGACTATACAATACAAATAAGCGCTTGAAAATTGCTTATAAGAATGAATACTATCTTAAAATCAAAAGCAAGTTAAACTTTGGCACATTAGTTCAAATTCGCTTACCAATCCAAGCTACAGCTGCTCCAAAAAAATAGAAAACATCCTACGGACAAGCATACAGTCCTTAATATATCCCTTGGATGGCGTAATAAGAAATAAAACAACTAATTGGTACTTATTTAATAAAGCCAAGACCCAATTAATATATATTATATTGGATCTTGGCTTTTTTGTTTTTATGTATTCCTATTTACACTATATGTTGTCTCTAATTCTTAATATCTTTGTTTTATCAAAAAACTTAATTATGATAAAAGCGATAATGCCTCCGCCAATAGCACTTACTGAAAATGGAATTACAAAAAATAATGCCGCAACTTTCTTTCCAAGTATAAGTGCTGCTATTGGATATGCTACCAATGCACCTATTATTCCAGTTCCCACAATTTCTCCTAACACAGCCATGAGGTCGTTCTTTGTATATTTGTACAAAAGTCCCGCAAGCAAAGCTCCTAGCATACTTCCAGGGAAAGCTAGCAAAGTACCAGTTCCAAGAATGTTTCTAATAAGTGAAATACCGAATGCAATGATGACCCCATAAGTAGGCCCTAGAATTATTCCGCCAAGTACATTAATTACGCTTTGTACTGGAAAGCATTTTGATGCCCCAACTGGAATATAAAGAAAATTACCAGCTATAACACCAATTGCTGTTAAGAGAGCGGAATAGGTCAGTTTTTTTGTTTTCATAAAAATCTCCTTTTCTTTTCAGGGAGATGAGAGCAGAAAACCCTCAGAGGAAATAAAAATACAAATAAAAAAACACAAATCCGTAGACTTGTGTTAGTGTTTCACTTTATCGCACAAATAACTTCCTACGCTGGCATTATCCAGATCAGGTTTAGGGTTAAAGAATTTCTTTCTTACTCTCAGCCGGAAAACCAGCACCCCTGTAATTATTATTATTTTTATAACATTTTAACATATGCTTTTTTACTTTTCAAGTAAAAAAATGATATTCGTAGTTGTTTTATTATATCGACTTTTCCTTAGTTCCCATCTAATTACTAAACAAATATTTGTGTTCTCATAATGGAACGTTAGTAAATTAAATGTATCACATTTATTTAAAAAACATAGAATGGATTATTGGGATAACTTGGATGTAATTACCAATGCAGCCGTACCAAATGTATTTTTCTTAAGTTCTACATAAAGGTGGGGTAAAAAATGGGCAATAATTCATGGCCTAGCACGTGGAAAAGAATAATTCCATTAATATTATTGATGACTTTGATTTCATTCCATACTCTGCAGGCATCAGCAGCAACAGTATCTCAGGTAATATCTAAGGGTAATTCAATCAGCAATGAAATAGCATTAACCTTTGATGATGGATATGATGGAGAAAATACCAAGGCAATACTCCAGATTCTTTCTCAAAATAACATACAAGCTACTTTTTTCATAACAGGTGAAGCGGTAAAAGCAAATTCTGCTATAGTCAAACAGGTAGTAGAAAGTGGAAATGAATTAGGAAATCATTCTTATTCACATCCAGCTTTTACGAAGCTGACTTACTCTCAGATGCAGAATGAAGTAAACAAGGCTGAAGCTTTCATAAACAATTTGACTAAAAAGTCGACCCTGCCTTATTTCAGGCCACCTTATGGTGATTACAATTCAACAGTTTTACAGGCAGTTGGGGAAATTAATTATAGTAAGACAATAACATGGACAATAGATACTTTGGATTGGAAAGGTATTTCTGCAGCGGAAATAAAACAAAAGGTATTAGATAATGCTACTCCTGGTGCAATCGTATTGATGCATGTAAGCTCTGGAGCAGTAAATACAAAATATGCCCTTCAGGACATAATCGACGGACTTAGAAGTAGTGGGTATACAATTGTAACTTTATCACAACTTTTGGCCAACAATACATTACCTGTAGGAACCCAATATATAGTTAAGGCTGGAGATACACTTTCTGCTATTGCAAAAGCTTATGGAGTCACAGTGCAACAGATTGTAGATGCAAATAATATTCCAAATCCTGATCTGATAGATGTAGATCAGGTGCTGATAATCCCTTAAATATTAATATACAAGAGTGGTTAAAGAAACATGTCGATAACCTATTAATACATTCTCTGTTAAAAGGAAAGACTAAAAAATAAATGTTATACTAAATAGAAAGGATACAAAAAATGCCTGAACATAAATACACAAATAAATTGATAAATGAAAAATCTCCCTACCTCCTCCAACATGCCCATAATCCTGTTGATTGGTATCCCTGGGGGCCCGAAGCCTTTTCAATGGCAGATAGTGAAGACAAACCAATATTCCTTTCCATCGGTTACTCCACCTGCCATTGGTGCCATGTCATGGAACGCGAGAGTTTCGAAGACTCAGAGGTAGCGGAAATTCTAAATAAAAATTTTATTGCAATTAAGGTTGACCGAGAAGAGCGTCCAGACATAGACCATATCTATATGACTGTTTGTCAAAGCCTTACAGGCCAGGGTGGCTGGCCCCTTACAATTTTAATGACCCCGGAGAAAAAGCCGTTTTTCGCCGGAACTTACTTTCCTAAGCAGGATCGTTACGGAATAGCGGGACTGGTTACTCTTTTAGATAGAATTACTGATGCTTGGGAAAATAACAGAAATTCTCTCGAGAATTCTGGGAATGACATCATTGATTCAATAAATGCTTTTGAGACTGACTCCCATGAAATTGATGTACAAGCTATAACTGATAAGGCCTTTTCAGATTTTAAAAAATCCTTTGACTGCATTTATGGAGGTTTTAGTAATGCGCCAAAATTCCCTTCTCCACATAATTTAACTTTTTTATTACGATACTGGAAATCCACCGCTGTAGAGATGGTTAAAAAGACACTGGACTCTATGCAAAGAGGCGGGATTTATGATCATATCGGTGGTGGCTTTTGCAGATATTCTACTGATAAAAAATGGTTGGTGCCCCACTTTGAAAAGATGCTATATGATAACGCACTACTCTCAATGGCATATCTTGAAACTTATCAGGTGACAAAAAATGAACGATATGGTGTTGTTGCTCGTGATGTTTTACAATATGTGCTTCGAGATATGACTTCTGAGGAAGGTGGTTTCTATTCTGCAGAAGATGCCGATTCTGAAGGTGAAGAGGGAAAATTCTATGTCTGGTCAGCCGCTGAAATCAATAGAATTCTTGGAGATGATGATGGAGCAATATATTGCAGTTATTATGACATTACAGAGAAAGGCAACTTCGAAGGAAGTAATATACCAAACTTAATAAAGTCTGATATAGAAGAAGAGGATCAAAACTTTATTAAGGCTTGCAATCAAAAGCTTTTTCAAATAAGAGAAGCAAGAGTACACCCATATAAGGACGACAAAATTCTCACATCCTGGAATGGACTGATGATTGCTGCTATGTCTATGGGAGGGAAAATACTTGGCAACAACAAATTTATTGACGCTGCTGAAAAAGCACTTGACTTCATTGAGTCAAAATTAGTCAGACATGATGGCAGATTAATGGCACGCTTCCGTGACGGAGATACAGCCTATCCAGCTTATGTGGATGATTATGCGTTCCTTATCTGGGGCCTTATTGAATTATATGAGTCTACCTATAAGCCTAAATTTCTAAAAAGAGCACTAGAGTTAAATGACGATCTATTAAGACTTTTTAATGATAATGAAAAAGGCGGCTTATTTATATATGGAAGTGACAGTGAGCAGCTCATTTCCAGGCCAAAAAAAATATATGATGGAGCAACTCCCTCAGGAAATTCAGTTACGGCTTATAATCTTTTCAGACTGGCCCGGTTAACAGGAAAACAGGAGCTGGAGGAGCTGGCATATAAACTATTGAACTCCTTTGGAACTGATATCTCCAGGTTCCCACAGGGACATGCCTTCTCCCTTTCTGCTCTATTATTTGCCAGATCATCAACCCAAGAGATAGTCCTGGTGGGTGACCAAAATTCTGAGGAAATGACAAAGATGCTTTCAGTTATACAAAAGGAATTCAGACCCTTCACCCTTTCAATGGTTTATTCAGAAGGATACATGGAGCTCAAAGAAATAGCACCTTTTGTGGAAAATTATACGATGATTAATAATTCCACAACAGCTTATGTTTGTGAAAACTTTGCTTGCAAAGCGCCAGTTGCCAATGTTGACGAGTTAGTAAAGCTATTGGATAAATAAGCTGAGCCCACTTCACAGAAGAAAACTTTAGCATATATTATGTATTAACACACCATTTCAGGTAAAGCCTTCATAAAACTTAAAAATAAATAGCAAGCCAACAAAAAGAAAGTTAAAAAAAGGGAGCGTCGCCCAACTTTAAAAGCTGTGTGACACTCCCTTAATTAAATCCTTTAATCTATATTGTCTGAATAGCTTGCTGGATTGTAACCTCTAAAGCAGCTCTGGCCCAATCAAATTTTCCCTTAATCATATCGAACTCTGGTCCATCTTTTAGAAGCCTTGCAGTCCCTTTTATATGAAAGCCTGTACCCTTATACATTTTACCCTGTACTTCTCTGTTTCCAATTGTAAGATTGACTTTGTTGTTATTTTCAAGATTTTTTTCTGTTTTGTGCATAAATCCTGCAGGAATTAACAACTTATCATCAGGTGTGATCTGAACATAGCTATTCCATGTGTTCACAACGTGAGGCTCCTCTGCTCCCTGAGTAACTATCGCCACAACTCCGTCTGCAGGGTGCTTTATAACTTCAACTAATTTCTCATTAATCATTCTATTTAGCCTCCTGAAATTTTAAATAATGGAGCAAAATCGGTTCCTAACTATTACTATAACCAAAATCTATAAAATTTAATCAACAATTACTTAATATAATTCATTGCATTGTTATCTTTTAAAACAACGTCGTGTGATCCACCCTCTGTAATACTTGTAGCAGACACAAGAGTCATTTTTGCATTCTTTTGTAACTCTGGAATTGTTAAAACACCACAGTTACACATTGTAGAACGAACCTTCTTCAATGAAAGGGTCACATTATCTTTCAAGCTTCCTGCATAAGGTACATAAGAATCCACGCCTTCTTCAAAAGACAACTTTCCAGCACCACCAAGGTCATATCTCTGCCAATTTCTTGCACGGTTAGAGCCTTCTCCCCAGTATTCCTTCATATAACTACCATTGATATTTACTTTATTAGTAGGACTTTCATCAAAACGTGAGAAGTATCTACCCAGCATAATAAAATCAGAACCCATTGCAAGTGCAAGGGTTAAATGATAATCGTAAACAATTCCGCCATCAGAACATACTGGAACATAAATACCAGTTTCTTCAAAATATTCATCACGAGCCTTTGCAACTTCTATTAAGGCAGTAGCTTGACCTCTGCCAATACCTTTTTGTTCGCGAGTGATGCAGATTGAACCCCCACCGATACCAACTTTTACAAAGTCTGCACCAGCTTTAGCAAGGTATAAAAAGCCCTCTTTGTCAACTACATTCCCAGCACCGACTTTTACAGTATCCCCATATTTTTCACGAATGAACTCTATAGTGATTTTCTGCCATTCTGAATATCCTTCGGAAGAATCTATACAAAGAACATCTGCTCCAGCTTCAACTAATGCAGGAACACGATCAGCATAGTCTCTTGTATTAATACCAGCTCCTACCATATATCTTTTTGAATCGTCAAGAAGCTCATTTGAGTTCTCTTTGTGTGAGTCATAATCTTTACGGAAAACCATATACTTCAATCTTTGTTCGTTATCAACTAAAGGCAAGGCATTCAGCTTATGTTCCCAAATAATGTCGTTTGCTACTTTAAGGGTTGTAGTTTCAGGAGCACAAATCAAATCCTCAAATTTAGTCATGAACTCACTTACTTTTGTATCTAGGGGCATTCTACTAACACGATAATCCCTACTCGTCACAATACCCATTAATTTTCCAGAAGCAGTACCATCCTCAGTAACTGGTACTGTTGAATGCCCTGTTTTTTCTTTTAAAGCTAAAATATCAGCCAATGTACTGTCTGGATAAATGTTTGAATCACTTGTCACATATCCAGCCTTATAACTTTTTACACGAGCAACCATTTGTGCTTCGTTTTCAATTGACTGTGAGCCGAAGATAAATGAAATTCCACCTTCTTTTGCTAAAGCAATTGCCATCTTATCATCAGAAACAGATTGCATTATAGCTGATACCAACGGGATATTGATTGTAATTGCGGACTGTTCACCTTTTTTAAATTTAACAAGAGGTGTTTTCAAGCTTACATTAGTTGGAATGCACTGTGCTGAGGAATAGCCCGGCACGAATAAATATTCTCCAAAAGTATGAGATGGTTCTTCATAATAAAATGCCATATTTTATGCTCCTTTTTATATAACAAAACAGTATTGCTCTAGTCCGTACAATACTGTTTTTCTAAATTATTGATTAATTATTTATTTTAATATTAATTTCTTAAATCGTCAACTATATTTTTTATTTTGAGCAAAATATGAGTTATTTATTCATAAAATTAAGTTTTTAGCTATAAATAAATACCATACATTATGTAACTCATTTTATAAGGCAAACAAATTGTCCATATCCATTTTCCTCCATCTTATCTAGAGGGATAAACCTCAATGAAGCACTGTTGATGCAATACCGCAGTCCACCCTTCTCCTTAGGCCCATCGTTAAATACGTGCCCCAGATGTGAATCTCCTACCCGGCTACGCACTTCTGTGCGTAACATTCCGTGACTTACATCGTGTTTTTCCATAATTACATCGTTATCTATGGGTCTTGTAAAGCTTGGCCACCCGCATCCAGAATCAAATTTTTCAGATGAAACAAAGAGGGGTTCTCCAGTAACAACGTCAACATAAATACCTTGTTCATTCTGCTCCCAATATGCATTTTCAAAGGGCGGTTCAGTATGACTTTCCTGAGTAACGAGGAATTCCATTGGGGACAAAATTTTCTTAATCTCGCTCTGTTCTAATTTGTTGTAGTTAGTAGAATCAACTTTTGGTATAGTATTTTTGAGGGTTTCAAAATTCACATGGCAATATCCACCCGGGTTATTTTCAAGATAATCCTGATGATAATCCTCCGCTAGATAGTAGTGTTCAAGTTCTATCACTTCTACTGCGATTGGGTCTTTATACTTTTTTTGTTCCTCGCCAATTACAGAGTAGATGACCTGCTTATCGTTTTCGTCGCTGTAGTATATTCCAGTACGGTACTGAGTTCCAAAGTCTCCACCTTGACGGTTAATACTAGTAGGATCGATAATCATAAAAAGATGCTCCAACAGGGTTCTCAAACTGACTCTGTCGGGATCGTAACTGATATGTACTGTTTCAGCATGACCTGTATTGCTTAGCTCATGATAGGAAGGGTTCTCTGTTTTGCCGTTAGCATAGCCAACTGTAGTTTCAGCAACCCCATATATCCGAGAAAAATATGCCTGCACGCCCCAAAAGCATCCACCTGCAAACCAGATATCATGAAGCTTGTCCTTCTCATATTTAACCCCAGTATTAAGGTTTTTAGGTAAGTGTGAATTTTCTATGTTTTTTTGTTTATTATTATTCATTAGACTCTCCTTTTCACTTTGTTTCACTGAATAAGTATTACATTATTATATTTTACCCAAAATTGTTTTGAGTAAATCGAAAAAATCCTTCATACTTTGAAAAGGTTTATCTACATCTATATCAATAATTCAGATAATTCAATAATATCACTCACAATATAATTGGCACTTGCATTTTTTAACTCCTCATAATCTCCATAACCATACAATACTCCAATTGAGTCAATTCCAACTTCATTTGCACCAATAATATCATGTTTTCTATCACCAATCATAACTACTTCATCTAAATTTAGTATATTGTTTTCATTTAAAACATATTGAATAACTTCACTTTTTTTAGAGCGAGTTCCATCTAATTCGCTGCCGCCTATAAAAACAAAATAATCATTAATTTTAAAATGTTCAAGAATACGTTTTGCAAAAACTGTGGGCTTTGAAGTTGCTAGAAAAAGTGTTTTATCTTTTTCAATTAATTTATGCAATAGGCTTTCTATCCCATCATAAAGTGCGTTTTCAAAAATACCAATATCATTGAAGTATTCTCTATATTTTTCTATCCCTTGATATGCACTTTGTTCATCAAAATTATAGAATTGCATATATGAATCTTTAAGTGGTGGTCCAATAAAAGAAATCAAACTGTCAAGATTAGTAACATTAATGTCAAAGTGCTTTAAAGAATATTGAACAGATTTTGTTATACCAAGCTTTGGGTCGGTTAAGGTTCCATCCAAATCAAATAAAACATATTTATAGGTTTTTAACATATTTAATACCTCACTCAATAAATTTCAATTTTTTATAATTATAATATACCATAAATTCATTATAGAACCTGTATTACATATGCTTAACATAAATAACTTACACTATTTAATTAACTTAAGTTGATGTATTTTTCCTTATTTAAAGGATTGTTTTTATAAAAGATGTTATTAATAAAAAAATATCCTACTTATAAATCCAGTGGGATATTTTTGTGAGAGTTCAGATTTCAAATAAAGACTGTTACTTAATTTCCTGATTCATAAAAAGCCATGTTTACCAAAACATTTGTGGGATAAATACCTTCGTTAGTTATTGTTAGAATATAGTTTGTACCATATTGCAGGATTCTTTCGTATAATTCAGCCTCTATTGGAGTTCCCCCCTGCGTAAATGCAAATCTTGGTATCATGCTTTCTTCCATCACAATTCCGCCATAAATATTTGAAGCATCAGCGTAAAAGGTAGTTGCAGCCTGTATTCTCGATCTATCATCAAGGTTGCTCACCTGAATACGTTTGCTTCCAGACATAAAACCGGGACTTTTTATTAGCTTAATTCCTAATTGTTCACTTTGGCTTACAATCGTCCTGTTAGTCACATGTGTAATGGTATCCTTGCCCGTTGATATCTGGATGTTAAGACTTTTACCTGGGGCAAGGTTCTCTCGATAGGAAACAGTAAACGCCTGACCTGCAAAAACAAAGCCTAGCCAGTAGGGCTGATTTCTGAATTGATAACTGGTAAGTGCCATATTAAGCCACCTCGAATACTCTAATTGTTACAGGATATTCTTTAGTTTTGGCATAGATAGTCAAGTTCTCATCAGGATTTAGGTCGTAAACAATAACTTCAGCAGGTACATTAAAAATATAATTGCCACTCTCAAATGTAAAATCCGGATCGGTAGAATGGTAAATATAAGTAGCTGCATCATTTACCACCCAAAGCTGTCTTCTTCTTGGCAGGTTTTCTGTGCCAACCCTTAAAGGTGTCGGTTCAGTGGTAATCCTTACTTTCCCTACCAAAGTATCTTTTGTCCAATAAAGTCCAGGTATATCACGATTATGAAAGTCACCCATACATTTCACCTCTATAGAACACAATAAAACTCAAACCCAGTATATATTATGTTAACCGAAACATATGAGTTCCCTTATATCTAAAAATTAATACTTCATTAAATCAAATAAGACCGCTCCCAACTATATAGAATGATGGGAGCGGTCTAATATATCTACTTCATTTCAAGTCTATTTTATCCAATATCCCAGACAAATAGGCAATCACTACTCCATAATTTGACATTGGAACTCCCTGTGTGCGGGCCCTTTCAACACGTGAAAGGACATACTTTCTATTGAACATACAGGCACCACAATGAATAATCAAGTCATATGATGATAGATCATCTGGAAAGTCTGTACCGCTTACCACATCAACTGTTAAGCTTTCGCCAACCTTTTTACGGAGCATACGTGGAATTTTCTCCCGTCCAATATCCTCGGCTAGTGGAGCATGGGTGCACGCCTCGGCTATTAGTACCCTTGATTTTTCAGTGAGAGTTTCAATAGCGCTTGCACTCTCAACAAAATACTCCATGTCACCCTTATAATTTGCAAACAGCACAGAAAAAGAGGTAAGTTTACTTTCACTAGGCTTTTTTTCATAAACAGTTTTAAAAACTTGTGAGTCTGTAATAATCAACTTAGGCGGCTTTGACAAGCTAGCTAACGCCTGATCCAGTTTGTCTGTAGTAGCACTTAAGACAATACATTTTTTATCCAGGAGGTCTCGGAGAGTCTGTACCTGTGGCAAAATCAAGCGTCCCTTAGGTGCCTGAATATCCTGCGGCATTACCAATAATACAACGTCACCTTCATCAGCAAGTTCCCCTGTAATGCTTTTTACTTCATAGTCTTCAGGAAGCAAACGTATTATTTCCTCTCGGATTTTTTCGATACCAGTTTTGTCCTTTGCACTGACAACAATTGGCGTTAGTTCGCAGCTTTTTTTGATTGATTTACAGATTTCCTCCAGGTTATCAAGAATGTCTGCCTTGTTCACAATGGCAATGATAGGTGTTTCCTGATCTCGTAGAGTTTTAGCCCACTCCATTTCCTTCGTGAGATCGTCGTCACTAAAAACCATCAAGGCGATGTCTGTTTTTTCCGCAGCCCTTCTGGTTTTATCAACACGCATTTGCCCTAACTCACCTTCATCATCAAAGCCTGCGGTATCAATAAACACACAGGGGCCTATGCCGTATATCTCCATAGTTTTGTATACAGGGTCAGCCGTAGTACCTGCAACGTCTGAAACAATTGCTGTCTCCTGACGAGTGAGTGCATTAATCAAGGAGGACTTTCCGCTATTCCTTTTTCCAAAAATACCTATGTGAAGGCGATTCGCCCTAGGGGTGTCCGTTAAACTCATATATTTACCTCTATATTTAAATTGTGTGTTTAATATTTACTTAGCTATGTTTAAATAAATGATGCTTTACGGTAAAGCAATTGCATCCAGTCATTATCAAATGTAAGATGAAGAAAAGTATGAATTCATATTTTGCATCCCTAAAGCCGGATGCAAAACATGAACAAAGAGGAATATTCTTCATCTTACGAATAGAGGAAATCTGTTGCTTTTGCAACAGATGACACAACGGGTGTTATATCTGTAGGGAAATGTCTTTAGGGCTCAACAGCGATACAACCTCTTAGGGGTATTCCTCATGGGTCGGTGATTCTGACTTCCTGCAATTGTTTTACCGTCATAAAAATTAGTTTAATCTAAACAGCATCTATTTAGATATTATAAGTATCTTTATTAACTATAAATTTTTAGAATCTAAAATCACGCTTACCATCATTCAACTCTCTCAAATGCTCCAGTGCAATTGCACGAACTTTTTCATTTGTAATACGAGGTATTTCGTTAGCAATTGTAACTTCTCCCTTTTTCTTTGTATCCTCAGAAGCATAATCTTCTAAATATTCCTTTAGAGTCATAAGTGCATTTGGCTGACAGCAGTTTACGATTTGCCCTGACTTTACAAGTTTCATAAAACGGTCTCCAGTACGTCCCTCACGATAACAAGCAGTACAGAAACTCGGAATATAGCCACAACTTAAAAGCCAATTTACTACCTCATCCAAGGTACGCCTATCATCTACATCAAACTGAGCGGTCTTTTCGTCTTCGGGCTCAGGCTCATCATATCCGCCAACACTGGTTCTGGAACCTCCGCTTACTTGGGATACTCCTAGTTTAAGCACACGTTCACGGGTTTTTTTAGATTCACGTGTGGACACAATTATTCCTGTATATGGAACTGCTATACGAAGTACAGTTATTATTTTAGCAAAAATATCATCAGAAATTCCATCGGTAAATTCATCTGGATTAATATCATCCGCAGGGCGTATACGAGGAACGCTTATAGTATGTGGTCCAACTCCCTTTGCAGCCTCCAAATGCTCAGCATGCATAAGTAATCCAACAAAATCGTAACGGTACATGTTAAGCCCAAACAAAACACCAACACCCACATCGTCAATGCCGCCTTCCATTGCACGGTCCATAGCTTCAGTGTGGTAGGCATAATCGTGCTTCGGCCCAGTTGGATGTAGCTCCTCATAGCTTTTTTTGTTATAGGTTTCCTGGAAAAGAATATAGGTACCAATGCCTGCATCCTTTAATTTGCTGTAATTTTCTACTGTTGTCGCAGCAATATTTACATTAACGCGGCGAATAGACCCATTTTTGTGTTTTATGCTGTAAATTGTTTTAATGCTTTCCAATATATATTCGATAGGATTGTTAATAGGATCTTCTCCTGTTTCCAAAGCCAGACGCTTGTGCCCCATATCCTGAAGTGCAATGACCTCACGGGCAATCTCCTCCTGTGAAAGCTTTTTACGAGGAATGCTTTTATTTTTATGGTGATAAGGGCAGTAAACACACCCATTAATACAATAATTAGATAGATATAAAGGGGCAAACATGACAATACGGTTGCCATAAAACTTTTGTTTAATTTCCATCGCAAGTGACATCATTTTTTCATTCTCATCATCTAAGTCACATTCCAAAAGCACAGCCGCTTCTCGGTGACTAACTCCTTTACAATCCCTTGCCCTTTCCAAAATATTGTCAATGAGCTCACGATTGCTTTTGTTTTCCTTGGCATAAGCAATTGTATCCAAAACCTCCTGGTCATCAATAAATTCTGTTGCTTTTTCTGATTTACGGTTATACATATTAATCTCCTTTACGCATCAATTTTTATTGGGGAAAAATCTCCTCTGTCCACAACTAACTCGTATCCTATTTTTCTCATTCTATTTTGCAGACATCCTCTGCATTCAGCAGCTTCTTCACCAGTACATATTTTGTTATCATATAAGGTGTACTTTTTTCGGACACGAACTGGTGATAAATTCGGCATAACTACATTTGCGCCTGCTAAAATACCTTTTTCACGCCCATTTGCATCAATAGTGCCTAATGCAGTAGTGGCTGGAATGAGTGCATTTGGAAGCATAAGCCTTAATATTCCAATCAGAAACAGAGTAAGTTCCAGCGTTCCAGCGTTTTTGTCTGCAAATGGGGTATCATGGTGAGGAATAAAAGGGCCAATACCCACCATCTCCGGGTTCAATTTTTTTATAAAGAGCAAGTCTTCAGCAAGATTCTCCGCTGTCTGATATGGTGACCCAACCATAAAACCCGTACCTACCTGATAACCAACTTCCTTAAGGTTCCAAAGGCACTCCTGGCGGTTCTCAGCCCTTAAACTTCTTGGATGAAGCTTACTATAATGCTCAGGATTGGCTGTCTCATGTCTTAGCAAATAGCGATCAGCCCCAGCTTGAAAATATTTCAGATAGGCTTCATAGCTTTTTTCACCGATTGAAAGGGTAACCGCACAATCTGGGTGCCTTGATTTAATAGCATATACCATCTTGGCAATATCATCATCGGAATAGCTTAAATCCTCCCCTCCCTGTAACACGAAGGTACGAAAGCCCAAAGTATAGCCATTATCACAGCATGCCAAAATATCTTCTTGGCTCAAACGATAGCGGTCTACTTTTGTGTTACTTCGGCGAATACCGCAGTAATAGCAGTCATTTTTACAGTAATTTGTAAATTCGATTAAGCCTCTCGTATAAATTCCATTATTAAAATACTCTTTAGAAATACCTCTGGCCTTCTCAAAAAGGTATTCGCTCGTTTCCAATGTGTAATTACTCAGTAGACAGAGGAAATCTTCTTTACTTAGCATATGTGTTAACTGAAGTTTGTCGATTAAGTCTTTCATTAATAACCTCCACTACTACTCTTCGGCATTTGGTAAAACCTTAGAGTACACCGTTTTTGCGTTAACATCTGGGAGCATTCCAAGCTTACCGGATAGCGCACTAATAATATCATTAGGGGCATCCATAACAATACTGATTACAGAAATATGACGTTTGTGGTAAGGAATTCCCATCCTGCCTACAATATATTCTCCGTATTCGTGAAGAATAGAGTTGAGCTTTTCCACTGAATCCTTGTTTTCAATTACAATTCCAATTAGAGCAATTCTTGTTTCCATAATAAAAATCCTTTCTACTTAATATGTAGCACTGAGTTCTTTTTACAATGGTATATATGTTGTACTTAAAGAAATACATTTCTTACTACAAATACTTAGTACAACATATATGGTAAACTAAAAAATCCTTGCACCCAAACAGGCACAAGGATAGCACGTCAATTACTATTCTCTCGCCTTATCATTTGGGACGAACCCTCATGTATTCAGTACGATAAATTTTTAACAAACAAATTCATGGTTTGCTGCAAGAAAGGATTTATGACAACCTATCTCACACAACTCACCTACAAATCCACTTCAACTATAGCATTATTATAAGCAGAAAACAACAGCCACTTTTGATTATGACCAAAAAAATCAAATGCGGGCTGTTTGGAAATTTCTCTCTTACGCTTTTACGGTATATTAATTCTCAGCATTTTGCATTAATAAAACGTACTTAATAGCAGAATAGCTGATTTCATCTGGTAAACTTTCCTTAATCGGTCTTAGTTTATCTGCGCCACACTTTTTTATTACCTCAATTATTTGCTTTTTCCAGGCTTCATTTACAAAAATACCTGCTTCAACCTCTAAGCCATCTTCAACGCAATCTAACAAGTGCTGCTCTACGGTTCTTGCAGTAAAGCCTCTTTTTTCAGCTATTTCATTAATGCTTAGGCCCTCTTTATAGAGCTCATAGCTTGTCATTTTAGTGTCTGCTTTTTTGTCCTTATTTTTATTTTCCTTTACAGCTATTTCCTCATAAGCACTTTTATCTTGCGTAATATTGTTTTCTTCTGCATATTCCTTTATAGCATCAATAAATACATTGCCATACTTTTTAAGTTTCATATCACCCACACCAGACACCTTAAGCATTTGGCTCCTGTCACCAGGTATTTTTCGGCACATATCCTTTAAGGTTGCATCTGAAAATATCATAAACGGAGGAACCTTTTCTTCCTTTGCAATGCCCATGCGAACTACTCTAAGAATTTCAAAGAGGCTATTATCTACGTTTACATATTCTTCTGAATCCTTTGAATGTGCTTTTTCCTTTTCTATTGCTCTTTTAATAGAAACCCTCTTCTCCCCTCGCAAAATGTTATATGCCAGAGGGGCTAAGTTAAGCACGGGATATTTGTCACCAGCCAATATTAAGCTACCCTCAGCTATTAAAAAGGATATAAGTTCCTTTATTGTATCAGCCGAGTATTCCTTCATTGCTCCATAGGTGCTAAGTTTATCAAATCCCATGTCCCTCACTTTTTTAGTATTGCTTCCACGAAGAACTTCTGTAACAATGCCACTTCCAAAACGTTCGTTCATACGCTTTATAGTAGACATAATCTTTTGTGCCTCTATTGTAATATCTGTTTTCTCTACATCATTGTTACAATTACCGCAGTTTCCACAATGATTTAGAGCCGTTGTTTCCCCAAAATAATTAAGAATATATTCCCTTAAACATCTGTCGGTGTTGCAGTAATCAACTATCTCGTTAAGCTTTAGATAATCCAAAGTTTTATCAGCATTCTCACCACCGTTTTCTATGAGCAATTTATTCATTACAATATCAGCTGAAGAAAAAAACATCAGGCACTCTGCATTTTCACCATCACGACCAGCCCTGCCTGCTTCCTGATAATAACTCTCCATAGTTTTCGGCATATTATAATGTATGACAAAAGAAATATTGGATTTGTCTATACCCATACCAAAGGCATTAGTTGCAACCATTAAATTAACTCGATCATATATAAAATCCTCCTGACCTTTAGTCCTCACAGACTCCGAAAGACCAGCATGATATTTTGCGATTGAATAGCCTGCCTTGCTAAGCCTCTCATGTATTGCATCAACTGTTTTTCTAGTGGAAGCGTAAATAATCCCCGATTTTTCCTTATTCTTTTTTATATATTCCAGAAGTGCTTCCAGCTTATTTTTGGGCTTCAATACTTCAAAATATAGGTTTACCCTGTCAAAGCCTGTTGTCAATGAAAACGGAGTTATTAATTTAAGAAGCCTCTCTATGTCCTCTTTAACCTGAGGTGTTGCCGTAGCTGTAAAAGCACTTACTACAGGCCTTTTGGGCAACCTGTTTACTAAGCTAGCAATTTTAGTGTAGCTAGGTCTGAAATCATGACCCCATTGAGAAACACAGTGTGCCTCATCGATAGCAATCATAGATATGTCTATGGTTTTAAGCATTTCTTGGAAGTCCTCTGATCCAAGCCTTTCCGGTGCCACATATATAATTTTGTATTTACCAGATTTCGCATTTTCAAAGACAGTATTCATTTGATGAAAGCTTAATGTACTGTTTATATAAGCCGCTTTAATACCTGTTTGTGATAATGCGTCCACCTGATCTTTCATGAGTGAAATAAGGGGTGATATTACTAGAGTAATGCCCTCAAGCATAAGTGCCGGTATCTGGTAACAAATCGACTTACCTGCTCCTGTAGGCATAATCGCCAAAATATCGGACCCATTTAATATATTCTCAATTATTTCTTTTTGACCACTTCTGAAATTATCATAACCAAAATACTCTTTGAGTAATTCCTCCATTGTACAACCCCCAAAATACTCTTTAATCCCATCTCTTTAAAATCGTTCTATCTTTGTATTTTCCTAAAATATGCTGCTACTTTCTTCTACTAGCCTTCTAAATACATTCTCAAATTGCTCGTCATCTTCCTTTGTGCGTTTCTTAAACCCCTTAGTTCTGCCACCGCCTCGACGAACCTTTTGCCCTAAATGTCTTTCAAAGAGAAGCTTGTCTATATTATCATCATTATAAATCCTTCCGTTCTGATTAATGGCTTTTGCGCCCTTGCCAAGTGCCATAGCCGCAACACCATAATCCTGTGTCACAACAACATCACCGAACTTAGTTATATTTATTAGAGCAATATCCACGCTATCTCTAGCCTTATCAACTGTTATAACCGTGCTGTAGCCATCATGAATTTCATGGCTTGTGTCAATAAGCATTGTCACATGAAGGCTAAATTGTTTAGCCACTTTAACTATTATTTCCTTTACAGGGCAAGCATCTGCATCTACTAATATTTTCATATTCTACCTCACTCTCATTAAAACCACTTGTTTTTTTTAAAATAAACTAGACTTATTCCAACAATAACAATACTAATTCCTATAACCATGGGATAACTGTATTGCCATCCAAATTCCGGCATTTTTATATTCATGCCATACCATCCAACTAAAAGTGTAAGAGGAAGAAATACCGCAGTTATGACGGTGAACAGCTTCATTATAGAGTTAAGGTTTATGTCAACCTGGGCTTGATATGCCTCTCTAACTTGTGTCACATAATCCCTAAGATTCAAAACGCTATGATAAGACCTATCTACTCTGCCTTGAATAATTTTAAAATATCTCATTGACTTATTGTCAATGAGGTTATTCTCATTTTCTTGAATGGCATCCAAAACATCTAAGAGTTGTTCATAATTACGTTTTAAAGCCATTAGTTTTTTTCTTAAAAAAATAATCTCCTTCACATAATCATCTTTGTCAGTAGTAATAAGTGCATCCTCAAGTTCCATAATATCCTGTTCAACATCTTCCAGGAATGTTCCATCGTCTACAGTAATATGGTCGAAGAAATTATATAGTAATCTTCCAAAACTTATACTTTTTGTTGCATCATCTAAAATATCGTCTATAATTTTCTGTACTATTAAAGTATTATCGCTAAAAAACAAAAGAATATCTTTACGAAAATATATAGATACCTGGCAAAAAGGCACTGTCACATCTTTGTAATTAAGCACATTTAGGCAAACAAAGTCAAATCCATCATGACTTTCAAACTTTGTTAACCTTTTGCCAATAGACTTGGGAAGGGCTTCTCCGTTTATCTCAAATTTGTTTCTTACTATTTCAAATTCTTCAAAGGAAAACAATCCCCAATAATGCTTACTTTCATTCATTTCAACATTCTCGAGTTCAACAGCACTAATCTTTCCATTTTCAATTAAATATACCATATTTATCCCTCACTTAATTACATAACTAACTGACATAGTTAATGACTGGATGCACTTCTAGCCCAACTCAGCCCTACTTACCTTGCGCAGCCTGCCCTTGATAGGTCTTCTTTGCAGGTCTTTCAGCACCATTTCTCCTTTATTATTCAATATCTCAACATAGGTAGAGATATCCTGAATATTGATTACCCCAATATCCTCCGGGGTCATGCCTTCGATACTACATAATGTTCCAACAACATCTGCAGGCCTCATCTTTGTTTTTTTACCCGCATTTATATGCAATCTTAAAATATCTATGTTAAGCTTGGCACCTTTAGCTTCTTTAAGCTCAGGTATCGCCTTTATCTTTTCAACAAATTCCTGCTTTGAGCTACTTATATCCTCGATATTCGGGCGATCTTTCAAGTCGATTTCCTTGCCTATATATTCTTCAATGTCCTTCAAGTACCTGATTTCATTCCTAGCTACAAAAGTAATTGCCTTACCAGACTTGCTTGCACGCCCGGTTCTCCCTATTCTGTGGACATAACTTTCTTTATCACCAGGAATATCATAATTAATAACTAGGGAAATGTCATCAATGTCTATTCCTCTGGCTGCAACATCAGTAGCAATAAGATATCTGAAATAGCCCTGTTTGAAATCCTTCATAACTCTTGTTCTATCTTTTTGCTCCATTCCACCATGAAGCTTCTTACAAGAGTACTTGAGTTTCGTAAGCTCTTTACTTACTTCATCCACCTTTAATTTAGTATTGCAGAAAATTAAACAAGTGTCGGGATTCTCAACTATTGTGATATCCCGTAAAAGTCCAATCTTTTCCCTCTCTTCTACATCGTATCTTTCCTGAGTTATTTTATCAACAGTCAAGCTTTCCGATTCTATCTCAATTTCTACTGGATTATTAATGTACTTTTTACATAATGATTTAATATTCTCAGGCAATGTAGCTGAAAACAGCATGGTGAGACGCTTTTTCGGTAAACCTTTTATTATAGTTTCTATTTGTTCAACAAACCCCATGTTGAGCATTTCATCTGCTTCATCAATTACTAAATACTTAATCTTTGAAGTATCTAGCGATCCTCTTTCAAGATGGTCCATTATACGTCCTGGCGTACCCACAACTACATGGGTTTTGTGCAAAAGCTCATTTTTTTGGTTATAAAAAGGAGCCTTTCCATAAATCGCAGAAACTTTTATTCTTTTATATCTGCCTATATTAAAAAAATCCTCTTTGATCTGCATCGCAAGTTCTCTGGTGGGAGTGAGTACTAACGCTTGGGGTCTGTTCTCCTCCCAATCCACCATCTCGCATATTGGAATGGCAAATGCAGCCGTCTTTCCGCTACCAGTCTGGGACTTAACGATAATATCCTTTCCCTCCAAGACTATTGGAATCACTTGTTGCTGCACCTTCGTAGGACTTTTGTAATTTAGCAATTCAATTGCTCGAAGTATTTCTTCGCTTAACTTATAATCTGTAAAATTTGCTTTTATCATTTATTCATCACTTTCTAATTCGGTCATATTTTTCTCACAATAGATATTATACCACAATGGGACAAGGGGACAGGTTCCTTGTCCCTAAATTCTATCAATTACACTTTTTGATATTCCAGTTATCCTTGATAATTGCCTTATGGTAACTCCTTCAATTGATTTCAGTTTTCTTATGATTTCATCCCTTTTGACTCTTTCCATGTGTTGCAATTCACTGCTACTTTGAAAGTTATTTTCCATAAAGTACTCTTTTACTTCATTATCTGATAATCGATTTTTTTCATAATAATCAAGGCATTTATCTTCCTTTTGCTCTTTAGTATTATCAATAAATAGTACAATTGCTTCTTCCTTGTTTGTCGAATACATATGCAAGGCAAAATCCGTATCCGTTATTACAGGATTTCTAATATATTCATTGTAGCTGCTCCACTTATATTCATAAACACTTTTTACCAGCCCTGCTTTTACCGGATTCTGATGAATATACCTTAGGCATGTTATAAAATAATCATCATTTTCTACTATCTCGCTTTTATACCGCTCTTGAAATAAATGACCACATCGCCCATACTTCCAATTATACCAGTACACATAGCTGCTACTAATTCTTTTTATCGATGTTGAAATTTCATCTTCAATTTCTTTGATCAGTAGGTGAACATGGTTGCTCATCAGACAGTAACCGTATAATTCATATTTACTAATTGCTTTAAAATGTAAAATGGTTTCTAGAAACCTTTCTCTATCCTCATCATCTTCAAAGATAGTTTGTCTATTAATTCCCCTAAACATTACATGAAATATGCCACTTTCACTTTTTTCCCGTGAATATCTTGGCAAGTTAATCACCTCTGGTAAATTATACCATAATTTATATATTGGTAAATAGTAAAATCTTGTAATCAAATCACATACCAGCAAGTGGGACAAGGAACCTGTCCCTTTGTCCCAAAAAAAAACAGGCTACCAGCAAATTGCTGATAACCTGTTTGGGGACGAGGAACCTGTCCCCTTGTCCCTAGAACCAATCTCCATATCCTAACTTTCTTAAGTTTTCGGCAGAAATCCTAAGACTTTCAAATGGGTCACGACCGTAACAGTCGTCTTGCTCTACAAGGAAGTATTTAGAACCTGCTTCAAGTCCTGCTTCAATAATAGCTTTCATATCAAGAGTTCCTTCACCAACCTCGGCAAATTGAACTGCTCCGTTAAATTTAGCTCTGAATTTAGTTTGGTCGCTAAGATCATCATCAGTCATATTCAATGGTGCTATACGGTAGTCCTTCAGATGTAAAAGTGTTACACGGTTTTTATACTTTTTAATAAATTCAACTGGGTTTTCTCCGCCTCTGTAGATCCAGTGACAATCCAATTCAAACCCAACTTTTGAAGTATTGTTCTTCATAATATCCAGCAAAAATTCGCCGTCATATTTGCAGAATTCAACATGATGGTTATGATAATACAGTTCAATTCCTTGCTCTGCCAGTTTTTCTGCCATAGCCTCACATTTTTCAATGAACTGCATTACTGAATCTTTGTCTCTCATGTAAGTAGGTGGCAGCATACCTATACGAAGAAAGTTACAGTTTAAAGTTCTACAGTCATTTACAATCTTATCAAAATCAGTAGCCAGACTTTCTCCAGGTGCACCTGGAAACTTTGGTTCCAATGCAGCAGAAAGTGCAGCAAAGTCCATGTTAAAGTCAGCGGCAGCCTTTTTAAATTCTGCAACATTTTCTGGACTCATTTCAATTTGTGATATTTCTACACAATGGTAACCAAGTTCATTTAACTTTTTCATTGTTTCATATACGCCAAGTTCTTTTATCTCTTTTTTAATAGTCGACATTTGAACCCCGATTTTACCTTTTACCATTTTAATTAATTCTCCTTCATTATTATTTTTGTTTTTGGGACAAGGAACCTGTCCCTCTGTCCCGCTTATCTAGTTGGATACTTGTTTTCTTCTTTTATTCTCTTGTTTAGCTCTTTTAAATATAAATCTTCATCAAAAGGAAGCTCTACCTCTTTGCCTAACCAACTTGATAAAAGGATTGCATTTGCAAATCTTACTCCATTTATTCCATCACTGCCAGGAGCCAATAGTGGTGTGCCTTCAACAATGTTTGCTGCAAAGTTCTCTAAAACGCCTATATGTTGAGCGCCCCATACGCTCTTAAATTCTATTACTTCCTCAGAATAAAGGTCTTCTGTTTTTCCACCTTTTACCAATTTATTAATATCAGTCGTCATCATAGTGGCACTCATTTCAGGCTCAGGTTTCTTTAGTCGCTTGATTGTAATCCTTTTACTATCATCAACAACAATTTTACCATTGTCTCCTAAAATTTCAAAACGATCAGTTCCAAGAACATCATGTGTACATGTTATAAATACTCCAGTGGCACCATTGCCATAGTCAAGCAAAGCAGTAACTTCGTCTTCAACAACAATATCTCTCTGGTAGCCATATTTAACATTTGAATATATCTTTTTAGGCATACCACAAATCCACTGTAAAAGGTCTAATTGATGGGGTGCCTGATTAACAAGTACTCCGCCGCCTTCGCCGCCCCATGTTGCTCTCCATGCACTCTGGTCATAATATCCTTGAGGTCTCCACCAAGTTGTAATAATCCAGTTTGTACGGCGAATTTTTCCTATTTCACCATTATCAATTAACTCTTTAAGTTTCTGGTATAGTGGGTTCATCCTCTGGTTAAACATAATTCCAAAGGTTAACTCTGGCTTTGTAGCTGCAAATTCATTTAATTCTTTAACCTGCTTAGTGTAAACACCTGCTGGTTTTTCTATTAATGCATGAATATTTCTTTTGAGGGCATTAATACCCATCTCAGGATGTAGGTAGTGTGGAACACAGGTAACCACACCGTCAACATTACCACTATCCAACATCTCGACATAATTGGTATAGAATGGAACATTAGGATACTTTTCTGCACACATAGCCTTTTTAGCAGGATCATCATCACAAATAGCTCCAATAACCATGTCCTTAACTTTGCCATCTTTGATAAAGTTTGCATAGTTTCCACCTTGTGTGCCTATACCTATAATACCTAATCTTACTTTTTCCATTATTCAACTCTCCTTCATCAACACTTTATATTTTATTAAGGATCTCAATTAATGACTCATACTGAAGCTTATATCCACCTGCGCCATCTAGTCCTTTGTTATCCTTAATTATATCTGTTGCTTCCTCTAACTCTAAATCCTTTAGGGAATCAAAAAGCACAAGGTGTGGTTCAAGGGTTAAAAAGCCTTTATATCCAGCATGTATTGCCTGGGCCAGTATCTCAGGTATTTTACCTTCTCCTGTGCCGCAAACCACGTTTTCATTGTCTGTGGAAACTGCATCTTTTATATGAATATAAACTACTTCATCCTTTAATAAATCGTAGCACGCTTGAGTGTCTTCACCACATTGTACGAAGTTAGCAAAATCAAAAATAGCCTTAAAATATGCAGAGCCAACTTCTTTCAAAATTTCTTTGCAGCGTCTTGCAATATCTCCATAGATATCCTTCTCATTTTCATGAAGCAATACAACGTCATATTTTTCTGATATTGCTGCAAACTCCTTAAGCTTTTGAATTACTTCATCCTTGTATTTATCAGCATTCTCGCCTTTGGGAATATAAAAGCTAAATATACGGATATATTTGCAGTCCCATAAGTTTGCTATTTTGCAAAGTCTATCTAAAGTAACTTTTTGCTTTTCAAAGCCCTCTTCATCATTAATAAATACCTTACCTATTGGTGATCCAATTGAAGAAACACCAATAGCTGCTTTTTGAAGTCTTGGAAGCACATTTTCCTTTATTTCGTCAACCGTATAATCTGCTATATTCTTTCCATCAATACCACGCAATGAAATATAGTGCATTCCCAACTCCGATACAACTCTTAATTGAGTATCAAAATCAGATGAAATTTCATCTGCAAAACCTGAAATCATTAAGTCCTTATTCATGTATTATTTCCTCTCCTTCATTACGTCTGTTTTATTAAAACATACTACTTTATACTATTGTATATAGTACAAAGTTTTATTCAACTGAGGTTAAGCTTGCTATACTTATGAGCTTATTTTTGAAAATTTTAATAAACCTCATGAAGTAATTTTATCTAATTATATTTTTATTAGCAATGCGATATCTTTACTTATTTCTGTGTTTTCTTGACTTTTTATTTCTTTTATATTGCTACTACCCATATAAATCAGCCCCCACCTTAAATTAGGTAGGGGCTGATTAGTACATAGTTAGAATTATCCTTGTATTTCCTCTTTTTCATTCGGCCCTTCAATTAATTTCATAGCCCCAAATGCTGTGAAAACGCCTAGAATACCTAGGAATAAGAAAGCTTTGTTTAAGCCAAGTGCATCTCCAAGAATTCCAACAAATACCGGTCCAAAGAACATGCCAAGCCCATAGACTGACTGAAAAAAGCCCATTGCTGTAGCTCTTCTTTCATTACTGATATGTTTAATGCTCAAGCCCATTAATAATGTAAAAGAAATTCCTCTGCCAACTCCTGCAATAGCTTGCGTAAACATAAGCAAAGGCAGGTTTGTAGTAAACGGTATAGCAATAGTGCATAACCCCATTAATAAAAAACCAACAATTGCGCAGGATTTTTCACCAAACTTTTTAGACAGGTACACTCCACCCCACAAAGATGCCAAAGCATTTGGGAGAGATGCAAATACTGTTAAAAGCCCCATTTGAAAATTAGAAGCTCCGATAGACTGTGCATAAACAGGGGTAAACCCAAAAACCGTGGAAAATGTTAAAACCTGAGATAATATTGCCAGAAAAGATACCGCAAGCAAATTTTTATCTTTAATTACTTCACCAGTATCTTTTAAAGTTATCTCCTTTGAGTTCTGGCTGAAATTATCTACAATAAAAAAGGAAAGAATTAAGCCAATCCCTCCGGCAACAGCTCCAAGGGCAAAAGTAGAGCCTACGCTTATTTTTTCTGCAAATAAACCTCCAAGAAGCATGGCAAGCATTTGGGCAATCCCGTTAAAAAAGCTAATTACACCTATAGCACGTGTTGCCTCATTATGTTTGTAATATGAAGTGTAAAGTTAAGATTAATTCATTTATTTTTCTTCATGATTAATATTATTTTCAATAAATCAATAGAACACGCTTTGTAAAAGATGTCGCTTTTGGTTTTATTTGCTTTTCGTTAATCTAATAAAAATCTGAATCTTTCTCATCCACATTACACATATTTATATTAGGCTTATTATTTAGCCAAGTAAAGTTGTGAAAGGATTATATTATGCAAAATCGTAAAAAACAAGATAATATTTCAGTAGACGTTATTACGCCAGATAATAATAAAGCTGTTTCCCAAAAAAATGTTGGAAGTGCTGAAAAAAATTCCTTCTGTCTTTATGACCATAAAAGGCATGCTGTTGGTTCAAAAATTTTAAATCAGGATGGATCTGAAACAGTATGTACAGAAGACAGTTCATGGAAGAATACTTGACTTTAATATTTTTGGACTAGAAAAAACAACGCTGTAGAACCTTTCATTATATGGTTCTACAGCGTTAAACCTATTAATCAAGAATACCCTATCAAATTTTTAATCTTATTGTTTTAATTTCAAATGGTGTAAAAAATAATTCTATTTTACCACCTTTTATCTCAAGTGGTACTTGAATTTCTTCAAGCATATTTGTCTCACTTGCCTGAATAATTGGTAAATCAATAGATAGCACCGTTTTACTTATCATCCTCTTTGCCTCATATAGTCTTAATACAATATCATTAGAACCATCTTCGGCAGGTTTTATTGTCTCAATGATGATATTATCCACATCAAGGTTAAAAAACGATCTTTTTCCCAGACTACCATTTGTATAAGCACAAGTATAATTTAGCTGGTATGCTTCCCTTATTACTTCACTTTCTACAAAAGGCACATGCCAAAGATAAAACGAATAGGTAAAATTCTGCACGCCCTTATCAGCAGTAAAATCCGGTGCAATTGGTGATTTTAAGAGTGTAAGGTTTATGCTGTTATTGTTAATATTAATACCGTATTTACAGTCATTAAGCAGTGCGAAGCCACAATTTTCATTAGTCAATGCTGACCATTTGTGATTGCATACTTCAAATTGATCTATATCTTTTCTTCTAGATAAATGAGCTGAACGCTTAATGTGTCCGAACTGAACTTCATGGAGTCCTTCCATTGAGTGAATTTTCACTGGAAAATTCACTTTCAGCAACTTATGGGTTTCATTCCATTCTACAGTAGTTCGGAAGTCTACTCTTCTATTATTGTCAGTTAAAATAATATCCTGGAAAAGATAAGACTGATTAAGCTTTCTTTTTATTCTAATACCTGCAAATAAAGGGCCCTGCCCAATGACATTTATCTCAGCATCTTTGCTTAGTTCAACTGGCATGGACTGATAATCCCAATCAATATCCCATGCATCAAAACTACTCGGGATATCACGATACATGTTAAACTGATTGCACAGACCATCTGCAAATTCCTGCTGTGTTTCCTTATCAAAAATACTTACTATTTCACCACTGCTATTAAATATAATTTTTAAAAATTTATTTTCCAGACATTCTTTTGTCGCTTTTAATTTATGATCTATTGCATACTCTTTATTTGAAAGCCCGAAACTGCTAAAGCCACAACTTGGGATCTCTACCATTGCATATGCCTGATTATCAATTTTTTGGATAGGCATGGAGTTGCCTTCCATATCTATTAAACTTGATGCATTCTCTGATAAGGGAAGCAGATCTCTTCTATCCCAGGGTAGTGAATTAAAAATAGTAATATAACTGTTTTCTTTGCTCTCGTCACTACTACCTAATTCATCATTATTTCTTACAATATTCTGCAAAATATTATGTAGGAGGCTTTCGGTTTGTGATATAACGTAACTAAAGTCTCCTTCAGCTTCTCTGTTAGCCCGTTCAATAGATGCACCGGATATAACGTCATGAAACTGATTCAATAGAACCTTTTTCCACAAATTATCCATTGCTTGCAAGGGATAATCAAATGAGGCTGTAGCAGAAGCTAACGCACCCCAAAGCTCAACTTCCCTGAGCATAAACTCACATTTTCTGTTCAACCTTTTTATTTTAGCCTGTGTAGTAAAGGTCCCGTGATGGGCAGCATAGTATAATTCTCCATTACATTCGGGTAGAGAAGAACCTTTTTTCTCCAGTTTATGGAAAAATTCATTAGGTGAAGTTATTTTTACTCTTGGTAAACCTTCCAAATCCTTTTCTCTTTTTAAATATTCCAGATTTTCACGAGACGGTCCTCCACCCCCGTCACCTTGTCCAAAA
>Ga0123336_10000321_pt1 | contig 49324 bp, 40 predicted proteins | sample SSSSmetaG_FD_96466 | JGI IMG/M metagenome (GOLD analysis project Ga0123336, IMG submission 96466) | Glacier valley bacterial and archeal communities from Borup Fiord, Nunavut, Canada, to study Microbial Dark Matter (Phase II) - ​SSSS metaG | ecosystem: Environmental > Aquatic > Freshwater > Ice...
AGGACAATATACCTTTTTATTGATCCTTATTGATGAAGCTATGGATGAATTTGAGGCAAGAATTTTCGGAATAAACATTTTTAATACAATAAAAGATGAGATATTTAACGAATTACTTACTAAATTAAATGTAGGCATTGGCAAACAATGTACTTCCATCTCCCAAATTTATACTTCATTCTTGGAAGCCAAAATCGCCTTAAAATATGATGTATCCCCAGGGACAATTATTAGTTATGGAGATATAGGTAAAAAAAGCATGGCAGTAGAATATCCTTTGAATAAGGAGAGGCATCTTCTTGAGATGTTTCTTCAAGGAGATGAAAATAGTTGTGTTCAGATCGTGGACGAACTTATGGACTGGATGTCAATTCATTTGTACAGTTTAGAAAGTATAAAGCAAAAAACATATGAACTGATTTTGGTACTCATTAGAGAAGCTATAATGAATTTTAGCTTTACAAAAATAGAGATAGATACCGAAAAAATGAGGACAGAATTGTTCCTTTTTGATACAACTAGAGAGATAAGAAGTTTTGCAAAAGTCTATTTAAAAAATAGAATTACTGACATAAATAATATTAAAACTTCCAAAGTTAACTCCCTCCTCTCCATTGTGACACAATATATTAGCAATAATTTTGATAAGAGTATTTCCTTAGAGAGTGTTTCGGCGATAGTAAAGGTAAGTCCATTTTATCTTAGCAAACTATTTAAAAAAGAGATTGGAATGAACTTTATTGATTATCTTACCGATTTTAGAATCCGAAGATCTAAGGAGCTTTTATCAATACCTACACATAATGTAAAAGAAGTATGTTACTTAGTGGGATACAAGGACCCTAATTATTTTGCAAGAGTATTTAAAAAGATATGTGGTATCAGCCCCACCGAATATAGGGATAAAATCTATTATAGAGATGGTGCAAGTTAATTTCTAATAAAATTATTGGTTAAATACTGCTATAAGTATGAAAAAGTGCTAAATTATTTTTAGCACTTTTTATTTTTTTTAACGCTTCAAAAAAATGCTATGAATCGCAATTTTGTTTAGTTCAAAAAAACTCATAATGAATTATTATTAAATGGTACAAAGATTTTAGAATTAAAAGGAGGAATCATTAATGAAAATGCCTAGAGTTCTAAGTTCCCTTGTTGTCGCTTCTTTGGTTGTCTCTTTAATGGCAGGCTGTAGCGGAAACAAGACTAGCGGTACGACTACCCCAACCCCAGCCTCTTCAGCAGGTACATCTGCGTCAGCTGACAAATTCCCTGTATCAAAGCCTGTTAAACTAAGTATTATTGACGTTGCAGGTAATGCTCAGCTGTCAAAGGATGCCATCGACAAGTTTGCAGCTGAAAAGAAAAATATCGTAAGCAGTATCGAGATTGTCAAGGCTACCGCTCCTGAGGTTGCTGCAAAAATCAAAGCACAGCAAGATGCAAAAAACATAGATACAGCATTGGTTTTAACGGGCTATGATGGTTTAGCATCAGGAACCGAACAGGGTGTATGGGAACAGCTTTTCCCAGCACTAAAAGATAAGTTTCCAAACCTTGAGTCAAATTATGTACCTGGCGCAAAGGGTGCTTTTGATGCTGCAAAAGGCTATGGTTTAACTTATACGTATTGTCCTGGTGGACCTCTCTTTACCTATAATCCTGATAAGGTTAAGACTGTTCCAAAAACCGCCGAGGATTTATTAGCATGGGCAAAAGCAAATCCTGGCAAGTTTTTGTATGCTAGACCTGCAAACTCGGGTCCTGGGCGTGCATTCCTCCAGGGACTTCCTTATATATTAGGCGACAAAGATCCTCAAGATCCTAAGACATGGGATAAAACTTGGGCATACTTAAAAGAACTTGACAAATATGTTGATTACTATCCAACTGGTACTGGCAGTACATTCGTAGAGTTAGGCCAAGGAACACGTTGGATTCTTGCCAGCCATATGGGATGGGATATGAACCAGAGAATTCTAAATGTTATACCTCCAAATTATGGTGCTTTCTTCCTTGACAAAACAACCCTCGTAACTGATGCCCACTATATAGTTATACCTAAAGGGTTGGACAATGACAGGAAAAATGCTGCTTTAGCATTGTCTGAGTGGTTAATGACTCCTGAAATGCAAGCTATTACCTATGATAGTGGTTATTTCTATCCAGGGCCATCAATAAAAAATGTACCTCTTACTATGGCTCCTAAGACTAGCCAAGATAAAGTAAAGGCAGCTATCAGACCTGAATTTGAAAAAGCAATATCAGATATGCCACAAAAAAATCAGTTAGAAGCTAAACCACTTGTTGAAGCAATGGATATGTGGGATAAGTTGGTTGGTGCAAAGACTCAGAAATAGTTTATAAAACAATATTTTCTCTATGTTTAAAAGGGCAGGTAGTAAAACTAAAAAGTTATCACCTGCCCTTTTTATAGGAATTTGAAAAACAAAATAAATGATAATAGATGGTGATAAATATGAGGGAATTTAATAAACTAACAATAAAAAACCTAAATAAATCCTATGAGGATTTCGAAGTTTTAAAGGACTTTAATCTTACAGTCGAAAACGGTGAATTTGTAACTTTCCTTGGTCCTTCTGGTTGTGGTAAAAGTACAGCGTTGAACTGTATTTGTGGCTTAATACCTATTACAGGTGGGGAAATTTTTGCAGATGATGAATGTATAGAAAATGGGATAGACATTAGTATCCCCCCTGAAAAAAGAGGCTTCGGGATGGTGTTTCAAAACTACGCATTATTTCCACACTTAACTATTGCTCAAAATATCGCTTTTGGACTTCAAATTAAAAAAATGGACAAGAAGGAAATTGGAAAACGCGTAATTCAGGCAATCGCTCTAGTTCATCTAGAGGGCCAAGAGAATAAATACCCTGGACAGCTTTCTGGAGGTCAGCAGCAAAGAGTTGCTATTGCCAGATGTGCAGTCATGGAACCAAGACTTTTGATGCTTGACGAACCATTGTCAAACCTCGATGCTAAACTCCGTGTGGAAATGAGATATGAGCTGAAGGCATTACATGAACGCTTGCAGATAGCCACCATTTATGTTACCCATGATCAACAGGAGGCTTTAGCCTTATCTGATAAAATTGTGGTAATGAAACGCGGTAAGGTACAGCAGATTGGAACTCCACAACAAATCTTCTCAAATCCATCCAACCTGTTTGTAGCTGATTTTATGGGATTTAAAAATCAGTGGGGCGGGAAAATAGAGAAGATTGTTGAGAATGGTGATAAAGTTGACGTTACAGTAAATGTAAATGGTTTAACTATGTTATCTATAATAGCAAACAACAAGGAAGAAACTGGACGCATCCTTACTCTAAAGCATGCTTTTGAAAATAGTAAAGAAATAGTAACAGCAATAAGACCCGAGGACATTACTTCAGCAGATGGGCCAAATAATTGCTTTGATTGCAATGTTCGTATCGTTGAATATCTTGGTAAGACCAGTGAAATAAGTGGCTCCCTTCAGAATGGCTTAAAGGTTGATGCAAGGCCAGAGCATTTAACAAGTTCTGGTGAGAGTACACGTCTTTACATACCAGCTGATAAGCTACTTGTGTTCATGAAGGAAGAAGGGTGATGCTTCATGAAAATTGGTAAAAAAATTGATAGGTCTTTGTTTATAATGTTGTTGCCTGCCATATTTGTCTTGCTTTGCTTATTCATTTATCCTTTTATATTCGGGCTTTATTTGAGCTTTACAACAAAAGATGGGACATACACATTAGCTAATTATATTAGATTCTTTTCAGACCAATGGGAATATAGGACTATTTGGATAACCTTGTATATTTCGCTGCCAGTTACTTTAATATGTGTTGGATTGTCCATCCCACTTGCTTACTATATGAGAAGGGGTATAAAATCAGAAAGGATGATTACCTTCTTTCTCATTATTCCACTTACATTAGGTACTGTCCTGGTTTCCCAAGGTATGCTTACCTTCCTAGGCCCAAAAGGATGGGTTAACCAATTCCTTATGTTTATTGGAATAGTGAAAGATCCTATACAGTTTACCCATAATATGCTTGGTGTTATTTTGTCTGTTGTCATTCAAAACTTTCCGTATTCATTTTTGATGCTTTTAGGATATATTTCAGGTATTAGTCCTGATTTGGAAAAAGCATCACAAATGTTAGGCGCTTCGAAAAGCCAAACTTTTTGGAAAATAATGTTCCCTATTATGGCCCCAGGAGTCGCAATTACATTTTGTTTAAACTTCGTAATGGCATTCTCTGTATACCCTTCAGCTGTATTACTAGGTCAGCCTTCAGGTCCAACCAGGGTTATCGCGTATGCAGCATACCAATGGGCTTTTGAAAAGTACGATCAAAATATGGGTTCTACAATCTCGGTAATTATGGGTGTAATTGAGCTTATAGTTATAGCTCTTGTTTTATCATGGAGGAGTCATCTGCAAAAAGGTGCATCCATTGTAGGAAAAGGTTAATAAAACAGATACAATATTGATAATGAAGGTGAAACTATGAACACTAAAAAATTTAAGCTATCCAACTTTTTCTTCACATTGACAATCATTTTCTATGTTGCCAATGTGATGGGTATATTGTTTACAGTTATACTAAATTCCTTTGGTAAGAATTGGTTTACAGGAATCATACCACAGGCATACACCGTTGACTGGTATAAATATGCGGCAAACGAACATGATATTTTGCATTTGCTTGGGGTAACCTTTTTCGTTGTAATAGTTCTTGTTGTAGTATCCCTACTGGTAGCATATCCAGCAGCATATGTCATGGCAAGGAAAGAATTTAAGTTTAAGGGACCAATTATGGCTTTATTCTTCCTCCCTATGCTTATTCCGCCTATGACATATGGTATACCTCTGGCTACACTACTTCTTAGGATTAGAATACCAAACCTCCTTGCCGTTATTCTGGCAAACTTGGTCCCAATTATACCTTTTATGATTCTCATACTAACTCCTTTTATCGAACAGGTTGGAGAAGGGTTAGAGTCAGCTGCGAGAATGCTTGGTGCAAGTAGACTTACGATTTTCGCAAAAATTCTTATACCGCTTACAAAGCCTGGAATACTTACTGCAGGTATTCTATCCGTTGTTAAGGCAATATCAGCTTTTGACTTAACCTTCTTGATTGCAAAAGGTAGTTCAATGACTCTTGTTGTAGCACTCTATTCCGACGCATTTGCTGCTGGCGCGAGGCCTATGCAGGCTATTGATGCTTTAGCTGTTATCTATTTCGGAATAACAATGACTTGCTTACTGATAGCATTGAAATTTGTAAATCCAACGCAGATGGTATTTAAGATTAAGTAGAAAAGCAGCAAAAACAAAAGCACAACAAGCTACACAAATGTAGTTTGTCGTGCTTTTATTATTCTATCAATTATTTTCACCCAACTCTTACTATATCCTGCCTAAAATTTTATCCATAATGCAACTTGTTCTGATTGCACTTTCAGCATTACTTGGGCAAGTGCCTTCCCCGTTTAGCTCATCTACTATAGTTTGTATTAGTGGCTGCTGCACATGGACAGGATTATCAATTGGAAAGTCAGTATGTCCATCTGCAGTGATTAACTTGATAGGTTCAACTCCAAAGCTTGAGAATACAATCTTACCTTTACTTCCTATAATTTCATTTTGATCAAAGTATTCAAATGCCGAGAAGCACCATGCTCCTATTCCCTGTACTCCTGAAGCAAATTTAAAACTTGCTGTCACTATGTCCTCTGCAGTATATAGTCCAGCCTGATTTGAATTATGGCCAGAGGCATCCACTATTGGACCAAGTATGTAATCCAGCGCGTCCAAGGTATGGGAAGCCAAGTCAAAGAACTTACCTGCTCCCGAAATTTCTGGTATGACCCTCCATGGAAGGGTCTCGGGATTCAGCTCTTCTTCTGCAACATGTTCATATAAAGTCACTTTGACAAATCTGACCTCACCTATAGCACCACTTTCTATAAGCTCCTTAACCTTAAGGAACCGTGGCAGCCTTCTCCTGTAATATGCTACAAACAAGGGTACCCCCATCTCTTTGCAGGCATTTACCATATCAACTGCTTCCTCAAAGCTTCTAGCCATAGGTTTTTCTACGTAAACTGGCTTTCCTGCCAAAGCACATTTAAGCGTATATTCTTTATGCGATGCAGGAGGTGTGGCAATATAAACAGCATCTACTTCTGGATCATTGATTAAATCCTCTGCATTGTCATACCACTTAGGTACATTATGTCGTTCTGCATAGTCCTTGGCTAAAGCACCGTTCCTTCTCATGACTGCTACCAATTGGGAATTCTTAGCTTTCTGAAACCCTGGGCCACTCTTAACCTCTGTTACTTTGCCACATCCTATTATTCCCCATTTTATAGACCTCATTAATAAGCACTCCTTTGCAAAAATTATTAGCATACATTTTAACTTTTATTGCGTTGATTTTTGGAGTTGTATGCTCCCCATAATTAGAATAAGGATTATCACTTAAAATACCTATCTATATTTTATAACAATTTCCTTGATATATATAGGCCCAGAACGTAATGAAGAATTTTAAATAATAAGGCGACCAGCGTTGCTCCACCTCCCATGTATAATTCAAATTTTGTTTCTACCACACCACTTACTTTTTTATTACATGAGAAAAACAGTAAAAGCCTTCAAAGACTAAATCCTTAAAGGCTTTTGGATTAGATTTTCAAACAAAATGTTGACTATATCTTCCCCACAAATACTGTTTGTATCCAGTAATATAATACATATAAAGTAAATATAACTGTAGGTGGAATAACAATTATCGTTAACTTAATATATTCTCCCCATGATATCAAAATTTTATTATCCTTTAAGATACTCATCCACATAAGTGAAGCTAGTGTTCCTATTGGTAGGAGAAGTGAACCCATATCACTACCAATAATATTAGATAAATAAATTGTTTTCAATGTAATTATATCTAAATTCATATTTGTTAATGTAATAGTACCAAGCATCAATGCCGGATGGTTATTAAAGATATTTGAAAGAATAGAAATTAACCCTCCCATCAAAAAACTTGCTTGGAATAATCCTTGACCCACTATTGGTTTACAGAAGTTTACAAGTACTTCTGTTAATCCAATATTATTTAAGCCATAAATAATTACATACATTGAAAATGCAAACAATAAAATATGCCAAGGAGTTTTCTTAATTATATCTATAGGATTTGTTCTCAAATAATACCACCTATATGCCAGTAGAACTATAGAGCCCGATACTGCCACGAAATAGATCGGAATTCCTAAATAAGATGCAACAAAAATTAGGCAACGTAACCCAAATACAAACACTAGCAGTCCAAGCATAAACTGAGTTCTCTTTTTTGTTGTATAAAAAGGTAGATTACCTCTTGTTGGGTGAAAATATCTTTCGGAAAATAAATCTTCTAGTTCTAGTGATGAGACTGGAAGCTTACGTGGTAAGTTCTTCTTTAATACCAAAAACATTAAACCAGACATGAATATTAGCCCTATTGTACCAGGTACAAACATCATGGCAGTATGCATGTAAAGCGTCATATGAATAATATTTAATGCAATTAAATTTACTATATTGCTTACTCCAATAGGAGTACTTGAAGCCGTAGCAATCAATGCTCCACTTAGCAAATAGGGTATTTTTTGATGAGGTTTTAGCTGTAAATTTTTTAATAATAAAATAAGGATAGGTGTTGTAATCATAATGCTCCCGTCATTATTAAATAGTAGTGTCATAAAAAAGCATAATAGTTGGATATACCAATATAAACGATAACCTGAACCTTTTGCAAAGTGTATTAATCTCGCAGCTGTCCAGTGAAAAAAACCAAAGCTTTCTAAAATTACCGACATAACAATCGTCGCAATAATAGTTATTGAAGCATCTCCAATTTTGAAAATAATATCTATCAAGTTAGGATACGTAACCACCCCAGTTAGAATTATGATTATTGCCCCTGTAGAAGCTGGGTATGCTTCATTTATCCCTTTTGGTCGCAAAAAAATAATTAGCATCGTCATAAGAAATACACTAACCGTTATTAGCACTTGCATATTAGCAATCATATTTTTTCTCCTTTCACGGTATATGTACACTATCTAACTGATGCGATAATAAATTATTTTCCCCTCATATATCTTGAAATTAGTTTACATAATATTCAGATAATATATGTTATGTTGGTTTACATAAAAAGTTCACCGCAATTTCCCCCAATAATTTTATTAAAAAGACGTCTTTTTTAGAGCATTTATAATTGCTATAAATATCCAAAAAATATAACAATAAAATTTTAGTTGCATAAAATATTTATAAGAGGTGATATGATAATGAAAGAAGTAAAAATATCTTTTACTGGTGGAAGCGATTATTCACTAACGTTGTATTTAAATGATAAAGAAATAATGACATTGAAAGAATGGATAATTAATGAAAGCTCCACATTATCAATGAATATTGAATCTGAAAAAACTGAAGTAACATTATTCAGAGCACATATTGCTTATATACAATACACTTAAAACTTACTTCATAGATAGCTCTGCCTATAAACTAAAACTTTAAATTGGAACGTAAAAAATTGGGTTACATAGTATTTATGTAACCCAATTTTATGATTTCACCTACTATTAATATTTTCAATTAAATTAGGCTTTTTAATGAAATTATATCATTTTATGTTATCTTCCATAGTTTTGTTTTTCCCAATTACGATATTTTACCTGATCTGACTCTCCATTAGAAGAGTAGGCCTTCTTCTGAGATGCCCCATCTTCCCACCATTTACCATGTTTATCATCTTTATTATGTTTATCGTCTTTATCATCTTTATCCTTTTTGTCACATTTATCGTCTTTATCCTTTTTGTCACATTTATCATCTTTATCATGTTTATCATCTTTGTCACATTTATCGTCTTTATCATGTTTATCATCTTTGTCACATTTATCGTCTTTATCATGCTTATCCTTTTTATCACATTTATCATCTTTATCCTTTTTGTCACATTTATCGTCTTTATCCTTTTTGTCACATTTATCGTCTTTATCCTTTTTGTCACATTTATCGTCTTTATCGTCTTTATCCTTTTTATCATCTTTGTCACATTTATCGTCTTTATCATCTTTGTCATCCCTGCCGCCTTTACCGTCCTTATCATCCTTGTCGCCTTTACCGTCCTTGCCACCATCATTATCTCTAACTTCAACTTGTTGATTTTGTAAAACCCTCAATGTTAATTCAACTACCATACTTTCATTTATTGAACTAAATAATGTTCTACCATCAAAAGTACTCAAATCATTCTTCACATCAACTTCACGTACTTTAGTCTCTATTAGTTCGCAAAAAACCCTTTCATTCAGTTGCTGAGAATTTACAAATGTGTCTTCTGATAAATCTGCTCCCATGTAATCGGCATCTGCATTTTGTAATACTTTTAGGGATTCATTAAAGTTAAAAGAAGGTTCTGTTAGAAAATCTACTTTGGCGAAACACTTAAAAGGAATATCAAATGAGGTGAAACGGATACTTCCGCTTATACTCCCACTTCCATCATTGGTAGGCACAGCCAATTGAATGCTTTTTCTAACAAATCCATTTAATAAAAGTTTTGAGCTCTTCTTATCATCTGTTGGTAATAACAAGCAGCGAGTCAAAAATACACTCTTATTAACACTAGTGATAGCCAAAGCTGGAGTTGCAAGTCTCACTTCAGCTTCAACATATATTTGTACTTTTGGCTGTGCAATAGTTACAGGTACTTTCCCAATAAATCCTTTTCTCTTTATTTCTATTTTTCCAGGGTTACTTGGACTAGCTAACAATGTTGTCGAGTTGAGAAGAACGGCACTGGTATCTACTACTTCTGTCGTATAATTTCCCATAATATAACCTCCCTCACTCTAATCCTAGAGTGATAATATTTTTACTTTCAATATTATTATATTTTAATATTATTATTGTGTTCCTTATGTAAACCATAATTTGTATTATTTTTTATGTTTTAGATTGATAATTATGCATTTATAAGCATATACGTTAGATAAGATTAAATTAGTTTACATAATGTGTCAAATTTTCTAATTACGTCATAATATATATTATCATAAAGGATAGGAGGTGCTAATATGACAAACACAAACATTCTCGGAAATGTTGAAAATGAAAAAAATGGGCTAAGAAGGATTTCCCCAATTTCAGGGTCAATAAGAGATCTCCTTAGGCAATTTATCGAAAGAAAAGTAATAATCGTTCTGGATGCTGAGCAGGAGCCTGAGTTAGTTGAAGTAGAAAATGTTGTTGGTAATCTTCTAGTTGCTGAATTCAACGGCAACTTTAAATTTGTTGATATCAATTGCATTTGTGAGGTAATTATCAGCCGTGATGAACTTTTAGAAGCTTTACTAGGCAGGGAAGTCCGCTGTGAAGATGGTAATCAGACCCTTAGAAATCTTTAAAACTTCATAACTTAGGCTTTAATAGAGAACTTAATAGCCTAAGTTAGAGAAAAGCTCCTTATCCTTATCAGAAGGTATGGAGCTTTAATCTTTTATCAGGGAGGTTACTTCTTTATAAAAACATAATGTAACAGTACCCGTAAGATTTACATAAAATATTCTATATATGCTATTATGGTGAGGTGTATTAACTTTGAGATATAGGGAGTTATTAACTTATAATAAAAAGTGTTACGAAAAAAGTATTAAGAAATATTTACTGAAATATAATAATCCTTTTGGAGGTATAAGACATTCAACTAATAATGATATAAATAGAGAAGTTACAATTGATGACTTGCCTAAAAGAGATGCTAACCAAAAGAATATAAATGAAGATTGTAACAGATCAAAATTCAGTTTTATACCGGGTACCATTAGAGAATTATTAAAAATATTTGAAAATCGGGAAGTAACAATTGTTATTGAGGCGAGACAAGAGCCTGAAAGAGTTAAGATTCAGGCTATAGTAGGTGATATTCTCGTTGCTAAAACAAAAGAACAAGATATTAAATTTATAGACATAAATTGTATCTGCGAAATAATAATAGGTAGTGATGAGCTATTAAACAGTATAATAAGGCCAGACTAACCTTCATAATAATCTTAGACTTTGATAGCTTATGACGTTATGAAATTAAGCATCAAATTAATAATGGCTTCACAGCTTTTGGACAAATGTTATGATGATTTAGTTATTGAGTTTAAATGACCACGCTAAAACAAGGGCTACAGTCATTAGCTGAAACCCTTGTCTTATTTGGATGAACTTGAATATGCAATTAACTATCCTTTTACAGCCCCCATCGTCAATCCCTTTACAACATATTTTTGGAAAATCATTGTAATAATAATAGCTGGAGCAATAATTATTACAGATGCTGCCATAACTCTTCCCCAACTTATTTCAGCATAGGAAACAAAATTATATATAGCAAGCGGAAGTGTCTTTGTCCTATCCGCACTTAATGCTAATGAAAACATGAAATTGTTCCAAGAATACATGAATGTCAGTGTGGAACATGTCATAATACCTGGCTTTGCCAGAGGTAGAATTATACGTACAAATGTTTCTTGGACCGTACAACCATCAACTCTTGCAGCTTCTTCAAGCTCTATTGGCAAAACATCTATAAAACTCACCATTATCCATACTACCAAAGGTAATCCTATCATTAAATGACTTGCAATAAGTGTAGTGAAAGTATCAGTCATTTTTATTTTTGAAAAAAGAATGTACCATGGAATTAGAAAAGAGATACCCGGAATTAGTCTTGCCATTAAAATAAATACGCCTACCCTTTTTTGCTTATACCTCGAGATAGAATACGCTGCAGGTAAACCCATTATTAATGAGAGGAGTGTTGAGACTATTGCAATAACAGAGCTATTAAATAAAAATCTGCCAAATTCGTTTTCCGTAAAAACGCTTATATAATTATCCAGTGTAGGCTTGAATGCCCAAACCGGTGGAGAAGCAATTATATCGGGCTGAGTTTTAAATGAGGACATTAGTATCCACAAAAGTGGAAAGGAAAACAAAATAGCTACCAATACTACAGGAATATACAATAATATATAATCAATTGGCTTCTTTTTCATATTCATTCACTCCCTCTTTTACGCAATAGGAGTATAACTATGCTGCTACTAAATACTATTGCAAATAGTGCGAATAATGTTGCTGAAGATGCTCCAAACTTAAAATAACCAAATGCTAGCTTATACGAAAGTATATTGAGGGTTTCTGACGAATATCCAGGGCCACCGCCAGTCATAGTGTAGATTATATCAAAGGTCTTAAACGCTTCTATGCTTCTTAAAACTATAGCAATCATTATTGTTGGCTTCAACAAAGGAAGTGTTATCAAAAAGAATATTTGATGTGGCTTTGCTCCATCAACAACAGCAGATTCAAAAGGATCTGAAGGTAGACCTGCCAATCCGGCAAGAACTATGAGGGCGATCATGGGGGTCCATTCCCAAATATCAACTATAGCAATTGAGGGTATAACTGCTGAAGTGGATGCAATCCAGTTTGAAGTATGTATGCCCAAGAGCTTCAGCATATAGTTAGCCAGCCCTATTGTTGGTTCATAAAAGAGCGTCCATGCAAGACCTATTGCGACAGGAGTTGTTACGATGGGAAGAAGCAATATTGTTTTAACGAGATTTTTACCTACAAACTCTTTGTTTAAAACTACAGCAATCAGAACACCTAGAACTGTTTCTATTACAACTGTCAATATCGTAAAATAAAAGGTATTAAATACTGAATTGTAGAATCTTTGATCCTTAAACATATCGACATAATTCGAAAATCCAACAAAATTGCTGGCTCCACCGGTGCTCATTGACCAATCCGTCAGGCTTACTCCAAATGTAAAAACTACTGGGAAAGCCATCATTAACAATATAAAAAGTGCAGCAGGAAGAGGAAATATCCATTTAATATGCTTATCAATAAACGTATTCACTGGTCCATATCTGCCAAAAAAATTATTCATCATAATTACCTCTCAACATGAATATTAAGTATTGGGTGCAGTAGCTACTACTGCACCCAAATGAACCATTTTACTTCTTATCTTCTCCTGCTTTTATAAGCATTTCATTTATTTTTTGGGCTGCTACTTTTGATAATTTTTCTATATCGTCAGTTCCTCCACTTGTTATGGATTTTACAAGTACAGAACCTATCTCATCCCTAGCCTCACCTACTTGTGTCATAACAGGTCTGTCATAAGGAACTCCAATTTCAGCTGATTTTTTAGAAACAGCTTCAAATCCAGGTAAAAGTTTTGCAGTAACTTTTGTGTCACTCATTACTGAATTTCTAGTCTGTGATACGCCATCTAACTGCCCTTTAGTCATATTTGCTTTATTGGTTGACCATTTTATGAACTCCCATGCAGCCTCTTTATTTTTTGATTTTTCAGATACTGCCAGAGCCCAGGAAGTAACCATAAATGGCTTTTGTCCAGCAGGTCCTGCTGGGAAAAGAGCTATTCCAATCTTATCTGCAATTTTTGACTTCGCTGGATCATTCATTTGCGCAAGCATAACTGAAGCATCAGTATACATTGCTGCCTTTCCGCTTGCAAATAATGCAACTGCCTGAGGCCAGCTCATATTTATAACCCCCGGAGGTCCATAGTTCTTTAAAAGCTTACCATAATACTGAATTGCCTTTACTGCTTCTGGCGAATCAATTACGCACTTGCCATCCTTTAAGAAATCACCGCCAAAACCATATAAATAACTAGAAAACTGCGTTACTGCAGCTCCCATATTTCCTCTGGATACGATACCATAAACTTCTTTTGCCGGGTCGTTAAGCGCCTTTGCGGCTGCTTCCAATTCATCAAAAGTTGTTGGTGGCTTTATTTTGGCTGCTTCAAACAGGTCTTTACGATAGAAAAGGGCTTCATACTCATTTACAAGAGGAATTGACATTATCTTTCCATTTTCGGTGGAGGCTTTAACATTTGCCTTCATGAAATCATTCCAATCCCAATCAGCAGGTGCAGTTTTGATAAAGTCATCAAGAGGCGCATACCAGTTAGCCTTGGCAAACATTTTACCTTCTTGTAACGGTCTTGTCATAAAAGCATCAACTGTTGAATTGCCTGATGCAAATTCTATAGATAATTTTTGAGTAAGCTGACTTTCTTCATAACTTTCCAAACTGACCTTCATACCTGTTTCCTTTTCAAATGAAGGTATTGCAGCTTTGATAGAATCATTCCACATATGGTTTGCAGCTACATAACGGATCATCTTGCCATCAAATTTCTTTGCAGTTTCAGTATTTTTTGTATCTGTGGCAGGTTTAGCATTACTGCTATTTGTGCCGCCACACGCTACAAGTGAGGTCATTAGCACTACCATCAACCCAATTGAAATCCAGGTTCTTGGTTTAAAGTTCATTTCATTACCTCCTAATTTAGTTTATGGAAACCTTTATTCTGTCTTTACCCTGATATAAAATGATAATCTTGCTAGCCAAATTATCTTATACCTTCGTCTACTATGATTATAGTTCTGAACCTTACCAATTAGAATGGATAGAAATTTGAACTTCATGTCAAATATATTAAATTAGGATGATAGTATATAGAATTTTAATATTAAAATTTTTCCAAAAAAATTTGTGGTAATATATTCCGTTTTTCATGTAATATATTAAGATTTTCTTAATTTATTTCCTCCTTTAACTTAGATTGAACCATTACTCCTTCCATCAAAATCAGTGCCATATTCGGGCTCAAGTGGAAACTTGACCGGCCTTTTGTCCCTATTTGAACGGTAAATAGCCGTAAATATTTCTACGGTTTTTCTGCCTTCTTCGCCATCTATCAAAGGTTTTGTTCCGTTAATAATTGCCTTCAAAAAGTCCTCAATCTGCTTTTGATGGAAATATATCATTGAGTCAATGCTGTTGAAGAACTCGCTGTCTTTAGTCTTCCACTGCTCAAGCATTTTTTCCTCCCCTTTTACAGTCCAAAGATCATTTACTGGAGGCTCTGTTATACTGGTTACTCCCGCAATAAACATCGCTCCTCCATCTGTCTGTACCCCTATAGAAGCGCCGTTTTCTCCATAAACATGTACCTTTCCAAAAAGAGCTGGATTAATAGAATTGCTGACAATGATATTGCCTATGCCACCATTTTTGAATTTGATAATAGCTACTGCAGTATCTTCAATCTCAATGTTAGGATGGTTGAGATTCGACCAGTATCCAAATACTTCATCAACAGGTCCCATAAACCATTGCAAAAGATCAATTTGATGTGGCGCCTGGTTTACAAGTACTCCCCCGCCCTCTCCTTTCCAGGTTCCACGCCATGGATCACTTCTGTAATAAGCATCATCTCTCCAACCGAGCATGTTAATAGTGCCCAATATGGGCTTTCCTATCTTTCCTTCATCAATAGTTTCTTTTAATCTCTGAACTGGTGTATAGAATCTTCTTTGGCATACAGTTCCGAGAGTTACTTTGTTCTCCTTTGCAGCCTTTATCATAGCGTCACAATCCTCTAAGGATGAAGCAAGTGGTTTTTCAACTAGAATGTGTACACCTGCTTTGGCTGCTTTTATAGCAATTTCGGCATGGTTTGGATGGGGCGTACACACGATAACTGCATCAACATCATTTCCCTCAAGCATTTCATCAATATTTGAAAAAGGTTTCACATTATATTTCTCAGCAAATGCTTTTGCTTTATTTATATCTCTACTGAAAATGCAAGTAAAATCCGCTTCAGGAATATTCTTTAAAGCTTTAGCATGCATATGGGAAACCTTCCCACAGCCTACTATTCCTATCTTTACTCTTTCCATAATAAATGTCCTCCTAATATTTCTATGGCTTCAATATAACCTTCATTAAACCCTTTTCCTGATTATACAAACGATTAAACCATGATGCCCCTTCATCCAATGGTGCCACCGCGCTAATAAAGGAATCAACATCAACCTTACCGGATGCTATCAAATCCAGACATTCAGGATATTCACCAGAAGAAGCACAAGTACCATTGAGGGAAAGCTGCCTAGTTACCACAAGTTGAAGTGGTAGATCAACTAAAGGCTTTAAATTCCCTACTAAAGTTAAGGTGCCTCCCTTTTTCAAGCTAGCCACAGCATTTTGTACTGTAGGTGTCAAACCTACCACTTCAAATGCTATATCTGCGCCACGGCTTCCAGTTAACTTATAAACTTCAGCGGGCACTTCAACCTTATCTGCAATTATGACATCAGTTGCACCAAACTTCTTAGCCATTTCAAGCTTTTCTGGAATCATATCGACTGCAATAATCTTTCCACAGCCATTAATTTTTAATAGCTGAATAATGAGAAGGCCTATCATTCCTGCCCCCACTACAACTGCAGAGCTACCCAGCTGAACCTTTGAGCGAGTGATAGCATGAAATGCAACTGAAAGAGGTTCAACCATAGCCGCCCTTTCAAAGGAAACGCTATCTGGAATTGGATAAAGGATATGCTGCGGAACTGAGACAAACTCTGCAAACGCGCCGTGAAGTCTGTAATCTCCGCATGAAACTCCCAGGACCATTCGATTGTCGCATAAGTTAATCTCTCCTCTCCTGCAAAAATAGCATTTTCCGCAAGAAATCGTAGAATCAAAAGTAACTCTATCACCGGGCTTATAATTCTTAACATTCTTACCAACCTGTTCGATTATTCCCGATGCTTCATGTCCCATAACTATTGGTGGAATTCTTCTCCCTGTACTTCCGTCCATACCATGTACATCACTTCCACATATTGAGCAGGCCTTAACTCTAATCAATACTTCATCATCCACATACTCGGGAACAGGTACCTCCTCAATTTCAAATTTGTTATACTCCTTTAACACCAATGCTTTCATAAAACTCCTCCTTAGATGTGTATGCTGTATTACAGCTTTTAATATAAGGAAAGCTCTACCTACTTATTATAGGAAGTGCATCTCCATTACTTCATTTTTCAAGTTCCTTTACTTTTTCAATACTTCTATCCAAGCTCTCCTCAATATAGAAACTTGCCGCCTTTGGATCATGAACTTTAATAGCTTCAAGTATCTTTATATGATTTTCAATATTTAAATCCAGGCCTAACTTGGTGTTCATTTCTGAAAAGTGGGCAATAATATGATCCTTTAAAAGCATCTGTACATTTTCCACCACTGAGTTTTTAGACATCTTTGCAATACACATATGAAAGTTAAAGTCATCCATTGTAAACTTGCTGACATCATTTTCACTATAGCTATTCTTCATATTCCCAACTATTTTCTCAAGGGTTTCAATATCTTGTTGTGTTGCCCTTTCAGCTGCAAGTTCACAACTAAGCCTTTCAATTCCTTTTCTGAATTCAAGTAATTCCAATATATCATGAGGCTCAAGCACAAGCATTTGAGTAAAGGAATTTAAATAAATACCTGTATTAATTTGTCTCACAAATGTTCCCTCACCATTGCGAGATTCAAGTATCCCCAAAGCAATTAGCTTGTGAATAGCAGTTCTAATGGAAACTCTGCTTACTTCGAACATCTCTGCAAGATGGTTCTCAGACGGAAGTTTATCTCCAGGTGACCATATCTGTTTAACTATATTATCTTTTATCTGGTCAAACACTTCTTCACTTACACTTCTTTTCTCAATTGGTTTTATATTAAACATTTCTAATCCCCTTTAATTAGCAATATACTGTATGCTGTATTACAGCTATGTGGTTAATAATTCTATATATATTTTTAAAACCCTTCTATTTTTACTGAAAGTCTTAAATAAATTTTTACAAACCTTTATCTGTTCACTTTACTTGGGCTAATTCCAATATATTTCTTAAACAGCTTGCTGAAATATGATTCATCTATGAATCCCAGCTTTTCAGCAACCTCGTAGTTCTTAAGATCATATCTTTGTATTAGTATCTTTGCTTCTTCCATTTTCAGCCTGTTCACATAATCGGTAAATGATTCCCCTGTCTCCTTCTTAAATACACTTGAAAGATAGCTCTTACTCATATTAGATATTTTAGCTGCCTTATCAAGGGTAATATCTTCATAAACCCTATCTGAAATATACTGCTTAAGTTTTAGAATTTCTGGACGTTCAGCACTCAGCCTTTTGTTAGAAAGGTAATCAATAAACTTTTCGACGACGCTCTCAAACCAATTATATATATATGAAACAGTTTCTGCTTTCATTAAAATATCTACTGGATTTTCAATATTGCCAGATGTTATCAGTGCAAAATCTGTCTCGAGTTCAAATTTCTTTGCCACATTAATAAAGGGATTCAATAGTTCAACCCCAGCCATTCTAACTTTAGAAGGGTGATACATCTTTAAGTTATATATCCCATAAAAAAATTTCTTTATTATAGCTTTTGCCCCATCATAGTCCAGATTTTCGAGACAAGTCTGCAACATTTTTTCATCCTGTAAATTAAGTAGTATAAATTTGTCGGAAAACTCTAGTTTCTCATCATAAAATAAGATACTACCCCTGCCAGAATAAAATTTCTGTTCCAACGCTTTTTTTGCCTGTGTATACATGGTTTTAAAGCTACTCATATCCCCTGTTATTCCAGATATTCCGAAAGAAATACTTATGTTGAAATAGCTTTCTAGTGCATTGTTTACCTTAAAACAAAATTCCTTCAATATTTTCTGGCAATCAGCTTCTTCACAAGAATCAAATAGTAATAGATATTCACCCTTTTCGACTTCTACTATATCCCCCTTGCAATAGCTTAACAGGATTTCTTCTATTATGTTAGTGACAGAAAATTTTAGTAGATGACGATCATCCAGCCTGCTTTTTAGTGATGCATTTGAATAATCATCTATACTTGCATAAATCACATTTAACCTGGAAAATGACATTGAAGAGCCTATACTTTTTAAGTCCCCAACAAGGCGCTCTACTGAAATTGCTTCATCAATTACCTTTTTATATAAATCCTCTTTAATGAAGTTTTTGCTAATTTTGATCTCTCTTTGATTGTTACTTGACTGTAAATCCGCCTTTTCCCTGCTGTCTATGGCAGACTTTGTATTATTTAAAACTTCAAGCAAAGCTCCAGGCTCCATGGAAAGTTTGAGAATGTAATCATCCGCTCCCAACTTCATGGCTTTCTTAATAAAATCAATTTCATTATAGCAGCTCAGTACAATTACTCTTATTGTTGGGTATTGTTTTTTAATCCTATCAATCAGCTCAAGGCCATCCATATTAGGCATTTTAATATCCGTCAATACAATTTCAGGTCTTAATTTTTCAATAATATCTAAAGCCTGCTCCCCATCCTCAGCAAGTCCAATAACCTCAAACCCATTTGCTTCCCAATCGATGCAGGACTTTATACCGACTCTGATTAACATCTCATCTTCTACAATCAAAATCTTAATCAATGCTTTGACCTCCAATGGCAGTATTTTTTATTACCGGCAACAGGATAGATACTATAGTGCCTTTACCTTCTTCAGATTCTATTGTTAATCCATATTTCTTACCATACTTGATTCTTAGCCTTTCATGAATGTTTATTAAACCAATGCTACTATACTTCTGCCGCTCCATATCATAATCAGTATAAAGTATTCTATTAATTTTGTCCTTACTTATACCCACACCATTGTCTTTTACTGTAACCAGTAATTTATCATCATTTATTAATGCTCTAATGTTTATTTCTCCGAAATTTGTTTTGCTTTTTAAACCATGAATTATTGAGTTTTCAACTATTGGCTGAAGTATAAGCTTTAATATTTTCAAACTGCTTATATCCTCATCCACATGAAAAACTAGCTTTAACTTATCATTATATCTCATGTTTTGAATGTATACATAGGCTTCAGTAAGCTCCATCTCTTCCTTTAAGGTTATTTCATCTTCTCCCTTGTTCATGCTTACCTCAAGAAGTCTTCCAAGAGCAGAAATCATCTTTGAGACATTTTCCGAACCACTCATTAAGGCAGACCATTTAATAGTATTTAGGGTGTTAAAAAGAAAATGAGGATTAATTTGTGCCCTAAGTGTCTCATATTTCAAATCGCTTTCATGTTTCTGCTCCTTTATCACTATTTCTACAAGCTCTTCTACCCTTTTGAACATATACTCAAAGCTGTTGACTATACCACTTACATCATCAGATATCTCCGTATTTTTTAGGCCTACACTGTAATCTCCAATTTTCATTTTCCTAATTTGTCTAATGAGTTTTTTTAATGGATTGGTTAAATAAAATATAAGGCCAATAGCTACTAAAAGGAAAATACCATAGCTTAAAAAATTAATTGTATAGGTTTGAATTTTTAAGGATGTTATCTCCTTCGTTACCTCGCTATATGGAATGATCGATACCACTGTCCACCCATTTCTATCTATAGAGTAATAGTTAAACAAGTATTTTACGCCATTTATTTTTGTGGCAAAATACCCCTTGCCTTGACTTGGAATATTAGCATAGGCTCCATTGAAAGAAAATTGATCGCTACCCTGTCCCGAATTTGAGCTAAATATAATCTCCTTGTCATTATTCAGCAGTGTTATAATTCCATTGACCTCACTTCCAAGATTTTTCATAAAATTATCTTCGCTGAAATTGACCATGATAATACCCTGGATGTTTTGAGTATAGTTTTCCTTCATTACCCTGGCTAGAGATATATAGCGTTTGTCGTTGCCAAAGCCCTCTATTTCATAACTATAAGGAGCGGTCCACACCCCTATCTCCTTACCTGACTTTAATAAGTTATACCAGTTTTGACTTTTATACTTTTTTAGATATTTTTTCTTAAATTCGAATTCGTCATAAACAGTATCCAATGAACTATATATATTTCCATCAGCTCCCATTAAAATGACATTAATATTGTAATTGAAAAAATTACTTTTAACATAGTTTATTTGCTTCTGTACTTCTGAAACCTTAACTATATCATCTACATTTAAGTTTTGAAGTTCTTTGTCTTCAAAACTACTTATGTCTTTGTAATTGTATTCTGAAAGTTTGGATTCTATAACACTGTTTGAACTTAGTATGCTTGAAATCTTCATGATATCCTGTGTAACATTATCAATTTTAGTACCTATTTGCTCAAGATTGCCCAGAATAAGGCCTGAGGCTTTTTCCTGGAGTAACATTTCAGTACGACTAAAGTTAATATGAAGAAGTATAATAACTGGAACTGATAAAAAAAATAGAATTATAAATAGAATTCTAATCTGAAGGCTCTTGAAAAATTTTATCCTCGTATATAAAAAATTCATAATTCGCCCCTATGTTAAAATATATTTGATGTGTCTTAATATATTCTTTAAACATAATTATAGCTCAATCAATTTATGTATACTATATAATTTGTAAATTTTACTAATGGGCATACAAAAAAAGCCCCCCCAAATTAATTGAGTGGCTTCATGGTGCGCCCGGCAGAATTCGAATCCGCAGTCCCTTAATCCGTAGTCAAGTGCTCTATCCAGTTGAGCCACGGGCGCATATATAAAATTCTTGACTGAGGAGCATTAAATGTGTTCCTCGCAGAAAATAATTTTAGCACTTGAGGGCTTAAAAGTCAAGTGATTACAGGCAATAATTCATTTTTTCTACAAAACCAGAAGGGTATATTTCATTAAAAAAAAATCTTTCCACATAAAACTTTTTTTATTACTACATGTGGTAACATACTTCTCACAGAACCACAAAATACTGTTGTTTTTTTAATCTACTAGTTAAAATCAGCTGTTTTAAGGATGCTATTACCTTGAATTACATCTGTTAATCCTAGTTACATTATGCTATAATTATGACACAATATGCGTTAGATATAAAAAATAATTTGTATTCAAATTTACTTTGCTCTTTGTAGAAATTGCTTCATTTAGACTATAATTCTTTTGTTTTGAAATAGTCGAAGCAATTTTTTCTCACCTTGAAGCACTTTTTAGCTATTGCAGAGTTACTTTGTAAATTATTATTATGTAGACAATTAATAGATAGGGGTAGGCAAATAAATGTATTTTGAGGCTTTTAAGAAAATATTATACTCTGACACCTTGGTTCCTGACGTATTTATAACTGAATATTTGCCTTCTCTAAGTAGCGACAGCATTAAGGTTTACCTTTACTGTCTTTTTTTGAGTAAGCATGACAAGCAGGCCTCCATACCCGAGATGTCTAGGAATCTTGAGATGGATATTGATAATGTTAAGTCTTCTTTGATTTTTTTAGAGAGCCTTGGCGTTATTAATAGAAGAGATGATGGAACCTTGATTTTTGTTGACTTGAAAGAGAAGGAAATAAATAAGCTCTACAGGCCAAAGCTAACATCCACACCAGAAGAAGCTTTAGCTAGTAGCGAGTATAACAGAAAAAGAAACACCATTATCTCAGCTATAAATAATTCCTTTTTTCAGGGAGTTATGCCACCATCTTGGTATACTGACATAGATGCATGGTTTGATAAGTATAAATTTGAGGAAGACGTTATGTACGCACTCTTTCAACATTGCTATGATCATAACGGTCTGTCAAAAAATTATATAATAAAGGTTGCTGATGGCTGGCATAGTAAAAAGATTATTAATTCCTTTGACTTAGACAGATATTTCATAGAATATCAAAAGGTTAGAGAAATTAAAACCAAAATTTCGAAGAAACTAAAACTCAACAGAATGTTGACAGAATATGAGCAAGTCTATGTTGAGAAGTGGGTCTTAGACTATGGATATGATTTTGAAATAATCGAAGTGGCTTTAAAACGAACTACTGGAAAAACCAATCCTAGTCTAGAATATATAAATACCGTTATTACCGACTGGCATAATAATGGACTAAAGACTACAGAAGAAATAAATAATTATCTGATGTCTAAGAAAACCACTGCAAAACAGACAGCTAAGGGATCAGCTGTTCCTCAGCATGGCAACTTCAAGCAGAGAGAATATGATGATGCATATTATGAAAGCCTTTATGAAAATACTTGATATTGTAGGTGATTTATATGGCAACTGAGATTCATGGTCTTATAATGAGTGAATACGAGAATCGGCAGAGAGCTTCCCGCCTTTCTCTAGAAGAGCGAACTACCGAAGTTTATAAGAAGATTCCATCTATTGAAGATATCGACGAAGAAATCTCCATTAGTGGAATACATTATAATAAGATGATCTTAAAAGGTTTAATTGACTATAAAGAGGCTGGAGATAAGCTTACCTCTAGGCTCAAGGAGTTGCGTAGTCAAAAATCTGAGCTTCTGGTAGCAAACGGCTTTGATAAGGATTATCTTGATGCCAGCTTTAATTGTAGCAAGTGCAAAGATACCGGGTATATTTCTACACGGGAAGGAACACATAAATGCGCTTGTTATAAACAGCTTTTAATTGAGCATTTGCATACAAACTCTAATCTAAGAATTACAGAAGAAGAGAATTTTCAGTACTTTGATGAAAATATGTATCCTGATAGGGTAGATGAAGCAAGATACTTGACTCATCTATCACCGAGGCAAAATATGTTAGCAATAAAAGAGCGTTGTCTTAACTTTATTGATAATTTTCAAAGCCACGAGGAGAAAAATCTGTTTTTCAGTGGCCCTACAGGTGTGGGGAAGACTTTTCTATCAAACTGCATTGCTTATGAACTTTTGAAAAATGGAAGAACTGTCATGTATTACACTGCTCCTGTGCTCTTTGATATTCTTAACGAGCGTAAAGTTCGTGCCTTTAGTGATAAAGAATATGAAGATACTTCATATAAAAGTATAATGAACTGTGAGCTCCTAATAATTGATGATTTAGGTACTGAAGCTCAAAGTGCCTCAAGATATGCTGAGTTTCTGACTGTTTTAAATACAAGGCATCTTAGAAATCTTACAACACCATGTAAGGTTATTATTTCTACCAATCTAGAGGCTCGTCAACTCTATGAATATTATACTGAGAGAGTTGCTTCAAGGATAATTGGAAGTTTTAATATGTATAGACTTTACGGTGATGATATAAGAAGAGTTAAAAAGAAGCATAATTTATAACATAAAGGCAGGGCAAGTTAAAAAAACACTTGCCCTGTCTTTATGTCATTATCTACCCATTATAAACTGTAATACCTCCTCGAGAAAGGGCACTTTCATAGAGGATAATTTATATCCTTGATAAAAATATACGGTAACGATTAAAAGAATGGCTGGAATTGTATAAAGAAGTCCACGGTAACTTTCTTTAGGGTAATTCAATGATTCTTCACTAGAAGTATATTTATTTGTGCACCTATTAAATGCCCTAAACATCGCTAATATAATGGAAACACAAAGTCCTAAAATAACAAGCCAAGTAATTATGGTTACAATTATCTCTATGTCTGTTAGCTTTGTCAAAAATGAGAAATCCAAGTCACCATTTTGAGCTGCTGTTGATGTAGCCTCTTTAGAAAATTTAGTTGCCCAATAGGAGATTAAAACAGCCAGACTGTTGTTACAAAAGTGAGCAAACATTCCTATATAAAGGGATTTAGTTCTATATACCATATAACCTATTAAAGCACCCAAAAGAAACGTTCCAATAAGTTTTTGGAAATCCATATGCATCATTCCAAATAGAAATGCAGCAATAAAAATACCCTTTTTCCAGCCAAACCCTTCATATGCCCTTTGGAGAACACCTCTAAAAAGAATTTCCTCACATATGCCAGCAGAACCTCCAATTACAGCTACGCTTATCAGTAATTCAATAAAATTGGTTGCCACAGGTGGTTGATTTATTAAAATTTTACCAAATAAGTACTTTATAAGGCTAAGATTTCCAAGATTAACTATTGATATGACGGGTATAGTAAATAGCATTATAAAGAAGGTCAAAACATATGGCATAAAGTCCACTCTGTTTAGCCTTAAAACTTCTTTTATATTATATCTCTTGGCTTTTAAGAAAAAAAGTGCAGAGCCCATAATCAATACAAACTCAGTGAATATAACCCCTTTCATCAGGTCATACCTCTGTGCCCTTGAACCTATGGTCACAAAGAGCAATACTGCTATTGTAAAAAGGATTGAAGCTTGCTTTATAGTGGGTCTCTGCGCCTTTTCATTTATATCATCGAATTCTTCGTCCATCTTGACCTCCCAAATAAAATAAGTTTTGTCCCAGCTTCCAATTTTTTCTTATCTCTATAATAACATACCAGTAATACAAATTCATTAGCTATATGGTCAAAACTCCATTTGGTGTATTAACTATCATGAGCACATCCTCTTCTCGGCCATTTTCTGCATTAATGTAGACCAAAAAGTCCTTGCCATTAATATTCCCTTTAAATTCGTAGCAGAAATTCTCTGTTTTATAGTTTGTAGGTATAATGGCAAGGCCTGAGCTCAGTAAATTCATTTTAGCATTTATCTGTGATTTAGCCTTCTCCATTGTTATTTTAGGGACTGGAATATTTCTCTTCATATGAGCAGCTAAATATGCTTTTGATTCCATGCCAAGTATTTCTCCATTGTCCAATGCAACCTTGACTTTAATTAAGTCTGAATATACCACAACATTATCCTGCTTATATGCATAATTTATTACAGCAGTATTGTCTTCTTTGAGGTAATATGTGTCTACCATATTCGTAAATCCCTTAGCCTCTAAAAACTTTCTTCCTAATTCTTTCGCCTGTTCCATAGTAACAGAAGCATTTGGGACATTTCTGTTATACAGCATCATATAATGACTGCCACCCTTTACAGTCATTGTTATATTGGCAATTTGCTCTTTAGGCAAATTCTTAAAGGTAACATTATAGCTAAAGGTCTTAATCTGTGAATAATCATCCTTACCAGTCTCCACCACATCTTGAACCTTATCAGAGCCAAAGAAATCTATTACCTTCTTCTTTAAGTCCTCACTTGATAGGTCATTTCCAGTTAAGCCTCTTGGCTTGGTAGAAATCATGTGATCTGAGTAAGGTCCATCGTAAATCAGTTTTGGATATTCCTGAAATGTCTTACTCATATTCTCCATTCCCTGTGTTGCAGGATTCTGGGCAGCTGAGCTTTTCTCGAAGAATGTATTTGCAGTCTTGGTAAGCTGTCCCCATTTAATACGTCCACCTGCCAGATCTGTCTGAAGTTGTTGCAACCCATCCTCTAGAGACACTGCAAATCCATGCAAACTTTCAATGCTTTTATACTGCTCTGGGGAGAGCTTTTTACCTCCGATTTGCTGTACATTTAATGAATTGCTAATATCCCCAACTTGACTTAAAAACTTCGAAGTATTACCCAGTACACTCTGCGAAACAGGTAGCATACCCAAATTTTCCTGAGCCATATTTGATTGTCTCGAAGCTTCCTGTAATATGGTAGCCGTTTTTTGAGGAGAGGTAGTTATCATAGATTTAAGCAGTAGACTTTCAACATTTTGAACATAACCAGTCATGTCGTAAAAAGCTCTGTAATATTGATTTTCCAACTGTTGCTTTAACTGCATGTTCTTTTTATATTGCCAAAATCCCATAATAGATACTACGCCCAGTAATAAAATTACAACACTATACATCTTTCCACTTGAAAGACGTTTTTTAAAATCCAATAGTTTAGCTCTAACACCCATGTGAATCCTCCTCTATATACCAAAATTATGCCGTCCAATTTTTCTCTTAATTTGCCTAGTCCAAATCCATTTACTTGTTGCAGTTTTTGGATTCCAATAATATAGACAACCCTCTGTAGGGTCCCACCCATTAAGAGCATCCCTTGCAGCTTTAACAACCGTTGATTTAGGGTCGATTGCAACATTAATTTGCCCGTCAGCTACTGCAGTGAAAGCTCCAGGCTGGTATATAACACCTGCTATAGTCTTAGGGAATCTAGAGTCACCAACTCTATTTAGAATTACTGCACCAACAGCCACTTGCCCTTCAAATGGCTCTCCCCTTGCTTCACCATTTATAGTTCTAGCAAGCAATTGTACATTGTCAGTAGTTGCTGCAGCGTAGACCTCATCCTTTTGAAGGAACCTTCCCATACCAGCTTCAATCATGGTTTTGGCATCCGTGACACCACTGCTTTCCATACCCCAGCTTGTTTGGAAATTCTTAACCGCAAGTAGAGTTTCCAATCCATAATTTCCATTGATATCTCCGGCATAATAACCCCAGTTCTTTAGCCTTTGCTGTAAGCTCTTTACTTCTTCGCCCTGACTACCTAGTGCCATCTTCGGCGTTCTACCTGTGGAAACCATTTCCATACCGTACAATGCTGTAAATATTACTGTAAAGATAATCGTCAAACAAATAAATTTCACTGTTTTTTTCAAAGCTCTAACCTCCAGATTAAAATAGTAATCTCACTTTATACTCATTTGATTTTGAAAATTTAGAATAACTCATAAGTTCTTAGCCCCTAACTATCTTCGTTATGACCCTTTCTTTGGCCTATAAAACTCCTGAATTATTACCTATCAACCGCAAATCAGTATTTGAATACTGCATAACTGCTCAAACAGTAGTCATACAAAATTCTTCTCAATAAAGTAAAATTTGTATGTTATTATTTTGATAAATTTGGCGATTATTAATCTAAGCAAATACTGGTATTTTATCTTAGCCTTTATAATAAAAAAAGAACTGTCTCACCTTAGAATTTTTATTCTAAAGCAAACCAGCTCTTAGTACTGCACTAATATATTTCTGAAAAGTTATAATAATCCAGAAGTTCCAAGACCCTCACTAACGTTCGTTACGGCTACTCTTTATTTTCTTCATCTTCTTAACTATGGAACTCCTGTATCATTAACTTTTCAATTGCAAATTAGTGCCTTTTATATAGCTTCAAGAAATTCGAATTGTGAGTTATAAAGCTTTGCATACAGCCCATTTAGAGCCATCAATTCATCATGTGTTCCTCTTTCAGCTATCTTTCCATCATCAATATACATAATAATGTCAGCGTTTTTTATTGTAGATAGTCTATGCGCTATTATAAAAGAAGTCCTTCCCTTGAGCAACCTTTCTAGTCCTTGCTGTAGGAGGATTTCCGTTTTTGTGTCAATGCTGGAAGTAGCCTCATCCAAAATAAGTATTCTAGGGGAAGCCAGCAGTGCTCTGGCAAAGGAAATCAGCTGTTTTTGTCCTGCGGATAATCTAGATCCTCTCTCATTTACCTGTGTGTAATACCCATCCTTCATTGTCTCAATGAAATCATGTGCCTTAACAGTCCTTGCAGCCTCTATTACATCTTCATCTGTTGCGTCAAGCTTTCCATAGCGTATATTATCCATTATTGTACCAGAGAATATAAATGCGTCCTGAAGCATAACTCCCATCTGCCCTCTAAGGGATTCAAGAGTTACCATTTGAACATCGTGCCCATCAATTAAGAGTCTCCCCTCAGTTACGTTGTAAAATCTGCTTATTAGGTTTATAATCGTAGTCTTTCCTGCTCCAGTAGGACCTACCAATGCAACACTCTGGCCTGGCTCTACATTAAAGTTAACATCCTTTAATATCAAGTTGCTTTCATCATAGGCAAAACTGACATGTTCAAATTCCACCTTGCCTACAATCTTAGGAATGTCCGTAGCTCCTGGGAGGTTTTCAACCTGGAGCTCTTCGTCAATGGTTTCGAATATTCTTTCAAGGTAAGCCATTGCATTTACTATATTATTATAGAAATTCGCCAAATTGTTTATTGGTGCCCAAAATCTCGAGGTATAGCTAATAAATGCAATAAGCACACCAACACTTACGCTACCCTTTAGCCATATAATGCCACAAATATAAATTGCTGCAGTGGTGAGAGCAGATACATTATCAACAATTGGAGAAAGAAGGAACTGAATCTTAATCGTATGAAGCCATGCCTGTCTATAGTTATCCACGACATCCCTGAATATTCTCATATTCTCCTGCTCTCTAGCGAAGGACTGAGTAACCTTAACACCGCAGATGCTTTCATGGATGTATGCATTCATATTGGACTGCTTCCTGCTAAGGTTCTGGTATGCCTTTCTATGAGCAGTCTTAATTAGAAATATTCCACCAATAAGTATTGGCATTCCAATAAGTGATATTACCGTCAGTTTTGCATCTAGATACATCATAAAAAGCACTATAAAAACAAGGCTGAAAAGGTCTGTAATTAGATTTATGATACCATTGGACAAAAGGTCGCTAAGGGAGTTTACATAATTTACGACCCTTACAAGTATCTTTCCATGAGGTCTGCTATCATAGTAACTGAAAGGCAGCTTCTGCAAGTGAGTGAAAATATCTGTCCTAATATCCTTTATAATACTCTGTCCTACAAAGGACATTGCACGTATTCTCTGCTTCAAGCAAAAGGCTGATATAACGGTAGTCAAAAGCAGAAGACCTGACAAAATAGTTAGCTGTACCATGTCTTTGTTCGGAATACTATCATCCATGGCAATCTTAATAAAATATGGAGCCAAAAGTCCGCTGATGGTTGATACAAGCATTAAAATTATCGTCACTATAATTACCTTTTTGTGTGGCTTTACATACTTTAGCACCCTTTTCAAATATTTCTTATCAAACTGGCTTTTCAATTCCTCATCTACGTCATATTTGTTTCTAGCCATTTATACCACCTCCCCAGCAGCAAGTTTATCAAAGTCCCCAAATTGATTCATGTAAACGCTGTGATAGTACCCTTTTTTTCCTATAAGCTCATCATGCTTTCCCTGTTCTACTACCCTTCCATTCTCAACCACCATAATGAGGTCGGCATTTTTAACAGAAGAAATTCTATGAGCTATAATAAATGTTGTCCTGTCCTTACATATATCAGAAAGTTTCCTCTGAATCCTATGCTCAGTCTCCATATCAACACTTGAAGTAGTATCATCTAGTATTAAAATAGATGGGTTTTTCAGCAATGCCCTAGCCAATGCAATTCGCTGTTTCTGGCCTCCAGACAGACCTACTCCCCTTTCACCTATAATGGTGTCATAGCCTTCCGGGAATTCGTGGATAAAGTCCTTAGCCCCTGCTATATCAGCTGCCCACTCAACGTCGTTCATAGTTGCTCCCGGCACGCCATAGGCTATGTTTCCTTCGATAGTGTCAGAGAAAAGGAAAATATCCTGCATTGCCACTGCTATGCTCTGTCTTAGTTTTATGACATCAAGCTGTTTCACATTTACGTCATCCACAAGTATCTCGCCCTTTTTAACATCATAGAACCTGCATATTAGATTAACTAAGGTAGATTTACCGGCCCCAGTAGGCCCAATTATTGCAACAGTCTGCCCAGGATACGCATTGAAGCTGACATCTTCCAGAACCTTTTCATCTCCATAGCTAAATGAAACATTTTTAAACTCTATTTTGCTAGTCACTCTTTCCTTTTCGACTGCGCCTTCATTAGTTGCTATGGTAGGCGTATTTTGCATGAAGGAGATGATTTTCTCTCCTGATGCAGCAAATCTTTGTATATCGTTGATAATCCATCCACACTGCCTCAAAGGGTTATTCAACGTCCAGAGTAAGCTGTTATAAGTAACAAGCTGTCCAAGGGACATTTTATTATACATAACAAAATATCCACCAATAACTAACATGATTGCAGTGAGAACTCCACCCGCAGAGTCAAGTATCGGTAAATATTTGCTCCATATACTCGAACTAACCAAGTTTTTATCCATATAAGCGCCATTTTCACGCTCAAACTTTTCTATTTCAAATTGTTCTTTCGCAAAAGCCTTTACTACTCTGTTTCCGCTGATATTTTCCTGAACCATGCTGTTTAATTTTGAGAATTGTTCACGAATTGCCATAAATGTAGGCTTAACAGTAGTAGCAAGTTTGAAAGCAGTATATCCCACAATAGGAGTAATAATTAAAAGCACAAGTGTAAGTTTAATATTTATAGTACAAAGTATCCCTATGCCCACTATAAAGAATAGTGAGTTCTCAAAAGCCTGATATATTACCCATGACATAAAATGTCTTACGGCATCTGTATCCCCAGTCATTCTTGCCATTATATCTCCGGTACGAGTTTTATCAAAAAATGTGAAATCCATAGAAAGAAGTTTATCGTAGATGTCTTCTCTTATTTTGAAGACTACATTTTGCGATACATATTCAAAAACGAGCTGATAAAGATATCTCAAAATTGACTTTAAAAAAACGGTAATGATAATCAGTGCGAGAAGCCCTCCAAGGCGGCCAGTGTTGCCCCCTTCTATTACCTGATCCACTATTAAACCGGAACAATACGGTGAAACCATTGATAAGCCAATTACCATCAAATCTATTAGTAGTCCTCCTACCATTCTCCATCGGTATCGATGCAGATATTTCCACAGCCACTTGTATGCGTTCATACTATGCCTCCCCATTTTTTTCACCATAAGTTGCATTACTTTTATAGACAGAACCCATGCAATATATAAGCTTACGGCGATATTACTAATTAATCTTATATCTATTAAAGCATTATGAACTCATAATAAAGATTCATAAATGTATTATATTAAACATTAGATGGAGGATTTTATCAAAGTATAGTATAATAGTAATATTGCTTTTTTATGTAATATATTTTAGCGAGGATGTTTTGAGGTGATATATAGTGTGTGATTTGGGAATATCCCCAGATAACTTTAATCCCCGAATTCTTTATGTTCTTAAGAAGAAATTCAATGATCAGAGTGCATTAACCTACCATAATCACGACCACCCTTCAATTGTTTACATAATCTCAGGTAGTTGTACTTATAGAATTGATGAGGAATTGTATTCTGTTAAAAAGGGCGATGTTATAATATGTAATCCAGGAGTATACCACGGGTGTACACTTTCACAGGACGAAGAAATGCTTGAATTCCACATTGGGTTTACTAATATTAACTTAAAGGGTATGCCCCCTAACTACCTAATCTCCCCATCTTCTGTACCTATACTTACAATGAGTAAATATGAATTGGATTTTTTTAAATGCTACAATGAAATAATTTTAGAACAGGAACGTAATGACCCCGGAACTGAGTTGGCTTTGAAGGCGCTTGTGATGAAACTAATAGTCATACTCCTCAAGGAAACCTATTATATCGAAAAAGCAGGGGTCTCTTGCCTCTACAATGTAGAGTATTATGACAGAACGGATTTAGTAAATAGCATCATCACCTATATTAACGAAAATTACTCTGCCAATATTTCTTTAGATAAAATCGCTAAAAATATGTATCTTAGTCCTGTTTATATATCAAGGATCTTTAAAGATGAAACTGGTGATTCACCCATAAACTATCTTATTAACGTAAGGCTTAATAAAGCACGAGCGCTATTATCTGAAGGAAGATTATCAATCGCAGCAATAGCTCAGACTGTTGGGTATCAGGATGCATATTATTTTAGCAAACTTTACAAAAAGCATTTTGGCTGTCCACCATCAAAGGATATTATAAAGAGCAAGACATTATTAAAGACACTTAATCCGTAAAAATTAAGTGTCTTTTTGTTTGGCTTATTTTTTATTCAGAATAATTATATTAGAATCTATAAGTCTCAGAACTTAAAGGCTCAAAGGTCATTGTTTCAGTAAAATCTTCACACAGGCCTTCTTGTCCTATTTTATCCAAAAAGCCTGCTTTCTTTAGCATTAAATAAGGTTGTTGCTGAATTCCAGAAAGTATAAGCTGTGTACCATTTCTTTCGCATGTTTTATATAGACTCACAAGTGTCCTATATGCTGTGGCATCCATGGCATGTACATTTTTCATGCTGAGAATTAAAACTTTAGCAGCATCCTGTACCTCTTCCACTATCTGTACAAACTTATCAGCGGCTCCGAAAAACATAGGCCCATTTACTTCATAAACCAGCACATCATCACCCATAGTAAGAAGTTCACCCTCTGGCGTTTCTACTTCATCAGTGTCTTCCGACATGTCGCTAGTAATGTCAGAAATATTGGTAACATCCGCCATTCTCTTCATGAAGAGAATACTTGCTAAAACCATGCCAACTTCAATTGCAACTACTAAGTCTACGGCAACAGTTAAGCCAAATGTAGTTAGAAGGACAAAAATATCACTTTTAGGCGCTTTGAATAACGCTACAAAGCTTCTCCACTCACACATATTGTAGGCTACAATAATTAGAACTGCAGCAAGAGTAGTCAAAGGAATCATTTTTGCATATGGCATGAAAAGCACCATTATAAGTAAAAGAACAACAGAATGCACCATTCCTGCAATAGGAGTTCTTCCGCCGTTCTTAATATTTGCTGCTGTCCTTGCAATAGCCCCAGTAGCAGGCATTCCGCCGAATAGTCCAGAGAAAATGTTGGCAACCCCCTGGGCAATCAGCTCCATATTTGACTTATGCTTGCTTCCAATAATACCATCTGCAACAACGGCAGATAAAAGGGATTCAATCGATCCTAAAAGAGCTATTGTAAAAGCAGGCTGAATTAGCCCTTGAATTCGTTCAAGGCTAAGATTAGGGATACTTGGCCTTGGTAGCGCTGAAGAAATCTCTCCAAATTTACTACCTATTGTTTCAACATCAAGCTTGAATACTAAAACAATAATAGTGGCAACAATAATTGCAACTAGTGAGCCTGGTATCTTTCTGTTGATTTTAGGCCACAAAATAATTATTAATAGTGAAACAGCGCCAATTAATATACTTTGAATACTAAAAGTAGAGAAATTCTGTGCATAGGCTACTACCTTTCCAATAAAGTCAGCCGGCACATTATCAATTTTAAAACCGAAGAAGTCTTTTAGCTGAGTTGCGAATATCGTGAGGGCAATGCCACTTGTAAACCCTGTTGTTATTGGATATGGTATAAACTTAATATATTGGCCAAGTCTGCATACGCCCATTAAAATCATAAAAATCCCCGCCATAATTGTGGAGATAATTAATCCATCCAGACCATATTTTTGAACAATTCCAAATACAATTACCATAAATGCGCCAGTAGGCCCACCAATCTGAACTCTGCTACCACCTAGAAATGCAATAATAAAGCCTGCAATAATAGCTGTATGAAGTCCCTTTTCAGGTGATACTCCAGATGCTATAGCCAATGCAATCGATAGTGGTAGTGCAATAATAGCTACAATTATTCCAGCTATTACATCACTATAGAACTGCTTTAATGTATATTTTTTCATTACTGAAAACAACTTCGGCTTAAATTCCGCCAACTAAATACGCCTCCTGTTAATATGTAAATTATAAATATTAGAAATTCGATCATTTTGTATGTCCTTGCATCTCAAAAGCTATTTTTCAATTGCAAATTAATATTTGATGCAACGAATAATAAAAAACACGACGTTTAATATTCTATCACTTTTGTTTACTGTATACAATGTTCTTAATTTATGAAATATGTAAACTTTTTGAGATTTTTTTAGATAATATTTTAATACCAACCGATTTTTTAATTTTTATTGCAGTTTTTCCTCATACACAAAGATGTGTATAGAATACTTTAATCTAAGACATAAAAGAAGACTATCGCCATTTTAGTCGATAGCCTTTAAATAATTACACAATTAGCTACTGCATATTCCTTACAATGAGTTAAACTGATATCGATTTCATTAGCCCCAAGTTCCTCAAAAATTTCCTTAGCCCTGTTTTTTAGCAAAACAAAAGGCTTTCCGAACTCATCGTGTACTATCTCAATATCCTTGAGTTCAACTCCCTTTCCAATCCCACTACCAAGTGCCTTTGAAACTGCCTCTTTTCCGCAAAAGGCTGCCGCGAAGCTCTCAAACCTACTGTTTTTTCTGTCTTCGCAATAAAGTATCTCAGCTTCAGTAAAAACTCTGGTTTTAAACCGTTCCTCATTGCTATCTAGAACCCTCTTTATCCTGTCTATCTCAACTATATCAATACCACATCTAAGACTCAAGCAAACTCCTCCAAACCTTATATACTTAAGATTTCGCCGTCCTGTAAATAAAAAGTCGTCTTAAGTAAAGGTTTTTCAATATCTTTTATATTTCCACGAATATCAATTATCGTCCCCGGGAAAGCCCTCTTTAATATAGACACTTCTCCCTCTCCACGAGCTCTAAGGTAGTTCACCAGATTAATTTTTTCTCTATCTAAATCCTTAAGCTTGTCCTTAAGCTCCGCATAATAGGCGGATGCAATCTCATAGTTTCTCCACATTTCAGGTGAAATCCTCCCAGATCTGTCGATTAAATTCGTTAAATTATTTTTAGCTTTGTTAAGTTCTTTCTTTACTGATTCTGATTCATTAACTACCCATTCCAGTTTATCTTTGAATACTAATCTATCAAAGCCTTTCACAGTAATATGCGTCTTTTTTTCACTTGCACTTCCAATTATTGAGGAAACTACCCTTATCTCTGCTTGCACATTCCCACCAATTATCTGGCCCTTAATTGAGTCCAATATCACTTCTTTAGCAATAATGTTGCTGTTTAGACAATAAAATCCGATGTGAACCCTACCTTCACAAATAATAGTAGCATCAGAAACAAACTTAGTGTATATATCTCTCTTAGACTTTATTACAGCCTTACTTTTACCGGCTATACCACCCTTTATATAGATACTTCCCCTACGACTTTCTATTTCCTTAACACTTCCAACCCCATAATCTCCAAGAATTTCGATATCTTCCAAGGCGGCAATGGAGAAATTATCCTCAATTGTTCCTTTAACAGTCAGAAATCCATCAAAATCAACATTTCCTGTTCTAAAATCAATGCCATTCTCAATCTCTAAGTGATTTGATATAGTAATTGTATCTCCCCTGTATGTAACTGCCCCACTTCTAGTAGCATAAAGTGTAGATACACCATTATCATACACTTCTTTGACGCTATTTCTGTCATAGAGTAAAGGTATATTACTTCCTGAAACTGCATTAATAATATTTCCTTTAACAGACTTACCAGGTATTCCAGGGGTCGGATCTACTCTATCTCCAAGCCACGCACCTGATTCAACCTTATTTATTAGGTTTAGTTCATAGTGATCAACATTGCCACCTTCTTTTATCTCTGGCCTTGCCTCCTTTAGTTCATACATTCTAACAGAAGCATCAGTTCCATTGAGGGGAGGTGCCCCTTCTGCAGCAAGTATCTGTCTACTATTACACAGGTTAGCAAGTATCAATTCCTCTTTTATTCCATAAACTACACCTTTACTATTAAGAGCCATAACTATTTCTTTTAACAGCTTAGATTTATATTGCTCTAAGAATTCTTTTTCATCAACAAATAATGTAATGTATGCTCTAAGTCCATCAGAAGTTATATCAACCAGTACCCGCTCTCTTTCGATCCCAAACTTTTCCGGGCGACTTGGCGACTTAAATATAGCATTCTTAATTGCAACGAAATTAATAATCTTAATTTCCGGATGTGTACTTAATATCTGATTAAAGTCCTCAATTGATATTCCCTGTCTAAAGGTCTCAATGTAATAACCATCTGGCCTTCTTGTAATAAGAATATAATCTGAAGAATATACAACCTCTTGTTCCATTATGCGACCCCGTTTCATATGTCTTGTTGAGTATACCGATATAATCAAAACCACATTTAGCTCTCAAATCTTCTTTTCGAAAATATACTTTTTATTTTATTAGCGGGCCGTCAATAAATATATTAAAAAATTTTTTTTGAGAGTTACTATAGAAGATTCTGACATTATAATATATCGTAATATTATTGACATTTATTAATGTTTTTTATATACTCATACGTTTTTTTCGTCTTTCACTTAAGACTTTATCAAGGGCCTCTGCCTCATTTACTGCTTCTTCTATGTTTGAAAGAATGTCATTAGACTCTATATTTGAAAGGAGCTGGCGCTTTAGCATACCTACAGAGCTTTCCATATATTCAAGCTTTGTACTTGTGCGTTCAAGCTCTTTCCTTTCTTCAATCAATTCACTGAGCAGCTTTTGATCTATGTCAATAATCTTCTTTAAATCCTCCTCAGCCGAAGAATCTCTCATAAAAGAAGCCTTTCTTGTATTCATGTTTATTCTTTCAGTAATTTTCCCCACATCAATTGTATCTAAATCTCTGCTTCTAATACAGAAATTATTTAGAAGTTTTACATAAGACATAACCAGATTTAATGACTTTTCTACAATATTGGATTTTAAACCATCACTATCATCTTTATAAAAAGTATTCAATATATCATTTTTATCCTGCAATACCTTTTGTAGCCTTATAACATAACTATTTCCGAGCCTCTTTCTGTACTCGTTTGCTAGTTTCGTTATCTTTCCATTTAATTCTTTTATCTGTGATTTTTTATGTTTTGCTAAGACTTTATTCTGAAAGCTATCATTAGACATAGTGAACATTACCATCACAACATAAAGTGCTACAGCCCCTATATAACCTGTAGCACCAAGCATTCCTGCGAATTTGTCAATTAATATCCCCTGGTCTGCTACAGTAACTGCACCAATGCCCAGAGTTAAAACTCCAATATTTCTTAAATCGAAAATAGCCCCTGTTACAACCTTAGTCCATATTTTAGACATATTCCATCTTCCTTTATAATGAGGTTAAAATATTTCCCCCAACGCTATAGGTTGTGGGTACATATTAGCTTCAGGCGGAGATGAAATCCTCCACCTCATTGAAACTGTGTGTTGTAATTGCTAGCGCAATTACTTCCGTTGTTATAAAATCAACTGGTAAAAAAGACAATCCTGCCATCTATCAAACTTATATGCAACCTCTTTGAATATACCACAATAGGTAAAGCCAAAATTCTGATGCATTTTCACACTTATATCGTTTCCCGCGGTTATCCCAGCTATAATACAATGAAATCCCAATTCACGTCCTATGCTTATAATCTTTTCAAGAAGTGCTTTTCCTATTCCTCTTCTATGGAAATCAGGATCTACATAGATAGAAACCTCGGCGGTTGGTGCATAGCCTTCCTTTTCTCTAAAAGTAGATAACGAAGCGTACCCCACTACGCTACCATCCATTTCAGCCACAATAAGTGGGTGCTTCCCACCATAATGACTAAACCACCCAGACCTTTGTTCTAATGTCTGAGGTGATAAATCGAAGCTGGCAGTGGTATTCTCCACTGCCCAGTTGTAAATATTCAACAAAATCTGTAAATCTGTAATTTTAGCGTCTCTGAAAGTTATCATAACCAATCTCCGATTCTAAGTTAAGCTTTAATCTAAAAGTATTCTCCTAATTAGATGTCTTGTTTTCGATTTTTTCTTTTACTTCAAAGCCTTCTGTTCCACCAAGCATTGCATCTGCTCTTGCTTTAGCTCTGTCTCTGGCAGAATTCATATCCAGTTTCTTAAGCTTTAACTCTGTATTGTTATCATTTAATGACTCAACAGCATTAGCCCTTGCAGTCTGGCGGTTCACAAGATCTCTTGCTCTATCCATACTATTATTGAGATCCCCAACCTTATTAGAATTTGAACTATATTTTGCGTTAACAGAGTTTATATTCTCTTTCATCTTAGCCATCTTAGCCTGGGACTTTAGAGTTTTTAACTCATTAAGCTTGGCACTCATTTCAGACTCAAATATCTTATAATCTTCTCTTATCCTAGCCACGTCCGTCATAGCACTATCATAGGTAGTTTTCTGTGTTTCATAGGTTGACTGAATCTCTTCTTCCTGTACAAGAAGTTCAACAAGAAGCTCCTTGTCACCTTGCCTTTGTGCGGCTTCAATTCTCGCCTTCACAGCAGTAAGATTTCTTTCCCCATTTCTAACTTCAATTTTTATCAATTCAGCATTTGTCTGGATTTCTACTATTTGCTGCTCTGCCTGCTTACGAGCTTTGTCAATCTGGTTTTTAATATCCTCAAATAATGCATCAGGATTCTTCTCCTCTATTCCACCCACAAACATGCCAAAAAATCCTCTAATTACCGACCCAAGTCTACTGAAAAGTCCCATGGTATTTGCCCTCCTAATATTTCTTATACTTAATTTATAATAAATTATTACTATTGTAAACCACTAAACGCTTTTTATTACCCATTTTTCGGGCAATAAATCCTGATCGTCACATTCATTTACAGCCAGTTCAGTCATGAACTCTACTTGCTTTGTGCTTGGTCTGCAACGCCTTACCGCATCTTCAAGAACATCTGGCGTTATCCTGCCGTCGTTATCATTCTTGTTTGCGAGTTCATAGGCCTTCCTTACAACGGTCTCAATTTCAGCCCCTGTGTAATTCTCAGTAGACTTTGCGTAAGGGTGAAAATCATCTATGTCACATAAAAAGCCATACTTCTTAATAATTATATCAAATATTCCAGCCCGCTCATCCTCTTCAGGAAGCAATATAGGAATTTTCTTATCAAATCTTCCTGCACGCTTTAGGGCGGGGTCTAAAAGGTCCGGTCTATTAGTTGCCGCAATAAAAATGATTTTCCCTCTATTATTTGTATTACCGGTAAACTGTAAAAATTCCCCGAAAATATTTCTTCCTACACCACTGTCGCCATCATCGCTTCTTCTAAAAACTGTATCTATTTCATCAACAAATACTATGACCGGTTGCTGAGATTGAGCACCTAATAAGCATTTCTTGAAGTTCTTCTCACTTTCTCCTACATATTGGCCTAAAATCCTTGACATATCAAGTCTAACACAGTTAAATCCACTAGACTTTGCAAGAGCATTTACTAGAAGCGTCTTTCCTGTACCCGAAGGGCCACATAAAAGTATCCCCATAGGCACCCGTCTGAGGTCAGCTTTTTTGATAGGATTTATTACATTTTCAATAAGATAACTTTTGGCCCTATCCATTCCTCCAATGTCTTCAAACCCTATTTCTGGATAAATAAACTCAAGTACGTCACCATATTCTCTTTTCAACTCAGAGTGCTTCTTATCCTTAATAAATTCAAAGCTAATGGGGACTTCCTCAGCCTCTGCCTTAAGCTTTATATCTTTAATTGATTTTTTGCTAAGTCCTGAGGAAAGCATTGCAAATTGCGCCGACGATATATCAGCTTCAACAGCTCCATCAGATAAGAGGTATTCAATATATTTAAGTCTCTCACCCTCATCAGGAAGCCCTACTAGTACTGGTTCTACTCGGTAGGAGCTTTTTAGGATTTCCCTGCTTACATCTGCCAAATTGTCTGCGAAAAGTAAGATCGTACTGCCAATAGATGAAATCTTTCCATCTAAAGACCATTCACTAAGCCAAATAAGCGCCATTCTTTCCTCAAGTGTCATTGAAGCAGTATCCCCAGTGGGTACCATCATCTCAATATGGTTTATAAAAAGAGCTGTTTTAGTTCTCTTCATTGCCATATCAAGGTATGGAAAAATCTTTGATGGCATACTTTTCAATAGCCCCATAGCCACATTACCAGTAATCATGTTAAATTCCCGCTCCATACCTGGCTCTAAAAATGTAAGTCCTGTTGAAACGTCGTAAAATGCCACAATTCCAAAATTCCTAGGCTTTATAAACTCGTCAAACAGAAATCTATCCATATTTCTATTATTGTCCACGAAATCTCTTACATTAAAATAGAAAAGAAACTCATGGGATATTCCGGCTTTATACTTATTTATGAATTCCGAGTACCACATAATACCTCCTTCTTCATCTTATGAAAGTGGAATATATAAAATATTTGATTATTATACGCTAAAATCCTAAAATGGTTTGATTATTAAATTAATTAATAAAAATTATTAATATGGTAAACATAAAAACAGTTCAGAATTACATTATACACTTTGGAGGTACCTATGGAAAAGACTAGCTTTTTTGTACCCTCAATATCCTGTAATAAATGCTGTGATAAAATAAGGAGTTCTTTGTCACACATGAATGGTGTTGAGAATGTTGATGTTGACATGGTTAGCAAGACTGTTAATGTAAATTTTAATGAGAAGCAATTAGCTGCTTCATCTATTAAAAATAAAGTATCTTCTATGGGATATGAAATACAATAATTATTTTGCAAGGAGGCCTTGTGAGCCTCCCTTGTTTCTATGTGCTGTACTAAATGTTTGAACTCCTATTAATGGCCTTTATAATGGTTTCTTCCTGTTTTCTAATATGGTCGTAAGCTATTGCCTGGGCCATCTCAATATTATTAGTAGTAATGGCTTCAATTATTTGTTCATGCTCTTTAATGACATCATTTGTGCTTCCATAACCCTTTAAATATATAACCCTGAACCGCTGAACCTGCTCTCTTAGGCTGTTAGAAATCTGGAGAAGTTTATCATTTCTTGATGCACGATAAATTACGTCATGGAATTCAACATCCTTTTTAATAGTACCATTTACATTTTCCTTCTCTACATTTGTGACAAATTGAGAAAAAATGTGTTTCAGTTCCTTAACTTCTTCTGGAGTAATCCTTTGTGCCGCAAGGGATGTTGCCAAAGCGTCCATTGATGCTCTCACCTCTAAGACATCCATGATATCCTTTACAGAGACTTCTGCGACATGAGCACCTTTTCTGGGTTCCATCTCAACCAGGCCTTCAAGTTCCAGTTTTCTAATTGCTTCTCTTACAGGTGTACGGCTAACTCCCATTTTCTCTGCAAGTTGGACTTCCATAAGCCTCTCGCCAGGCTTTAGTTCCCCAGCAATTATTGCTTCCCTTATTGTATTAAAAATAACATCCCTTAGGGGTTTGTAGTCATTAAAATTCACCTTGGATAGTTTACCTGCCATAAACTAAACCTCCTAGCATATCGTTTTGGTTAAATAACAATCTAGTTGTATCATATCAGACATTTTATTAAAAGCTTTTTGAGCACTGGAGTAATCTTCGAAAATCCCAAATACAGTGGGGCCACTTCCACTCATAAGGCTCCCTATTGCTCCGCAATCAAGAAGTTTAGATTTTATCTCATCAATAACTGGATTAGCTCTTACCGTAACAGATTCCAGTACATTAGACAGCTTTGACCCTATGGTTCTCAGGTCATTTTTCTTCAAAGCATTAATTAATGCATCAGTGTCAGGCCTTTCTAATACATCACTTTCTTTGAAATTTTTAAAGACCCATGCAGTAGACACCTCAATTCTGGGCTTAACCAGAACAATATTTACTCCATTTAATGGATCCAATGGGGTGAGAATATCTCCTATCCCCTCAGCAAGCATCGTTCCACCACAAAGGCAATATGGCACGTCGGCACCTATTGTCTTTCCAATTTTTAAAAGCTCGTCCTTTTTTAGATTCAAACCGAAAAGCTCATTCATTCCTTTTAAAACCGCAGCCGCGTCACTGCTTCCACCTGCCATTCCAGCTGAAACAGGAATATTTTTTTCAATATGAATTGCCACATTTAACTTCCGGTCAGTATATTCACAAAGCGCGTTTGCTGCTTTAAAAGCAATATTGGAATCATTAGTTGGAACAAGGGAATTCTCACATAATACAGTTATTCCATTCTCCAATTTTTTCAATTCTAAAACATCATGGAGCTCCACAGTTTGCATAACCATTTTTAAATTATGATATCCATCAGCCCTCTTGTTTATAACATCAAGAGTGAGGTTGATTTTACCCATTGCCTTAGTATACAATCTATCCATGCACCAGTATCACCGCTTTTTCTAATTACTATATTCCTTGGTTCTAAGCTGAAAAAAATTCAATCTTGATGGTGCTTTCCAATTGATTATATAAAGGGAAAACGCGTATTGATTATTTTCGTCATCTTAATAGAGTATATTATATACAATGTACAATCTTAATTCAATAAAAAGTGCTTGAAATTTATATTTCAAGCACTAAATTTATTATATTATACGGATTTTTCATAACTACCTTTAATTATTTTGCAACACTCCTTGTAATTAATATTTGTTGGCCTGCTGCAATTTCATCTCTTTCGTTAATATCATTTTTACTTTTAATATCAGAAATAGTCGTATAATATCTTTTTGCTATATCCCAAAGTGTGTCCTCAGGCTTTGCATAATAAATAGTTATACTTGGAGCATTAATAGCTCTAGCATCTTCAATGGGTCCATCAAGTACTCTGGTAATTACGTCTATGGAGGTTTCGTCCATTACTTTTGCGCTAACACCCAAGACTGTCCTTAACTCTATTTCCCCTGACGACAGCATACTATAGTTCAGGTGATCCACTTCCAGATCTACCTCACAGGACATGTTTGACTTAGCATCCTTTATTTCCACACTGCATCTTATTGGAATATCCTGCTCACTGCAGCATATAACCTGCTCTTCTCCACTTCCAAGGTAAATAACCTTGACATTCAAGGCACCCTCAACCTGTATTCTTTCCTCTACGATTCTATAATCTGATATTATCGGCTTCGATATTACATTAAATATCTGAGCTATCTCAGGATTCCCGTCTTCAATAAAAAGGGAGTCTTTTACAGTTGTTTGTACCCTTGCCTCACCTACTAATTTTTCTACAACAAATGGGGCCTTTTCTATAGTAACCTTTGCCAATGGACTGTAGGCATCATCTAGCACATCTATGCTTCTTTTTTCCGAAACCTGAGAATAAACCTCTACCAAAACATTGCCATTAAGTACTCTTAGTTCTCCATCAGCATCCTCTTCAACGTCAAACTGGTAATCCTTAACCCTAAACTCAACATCACACTTTGCATTCTCTGAGATATCTTCAAGGGAGAGAGTCTGAATAAAGGGAATCTCATGCTCCATTTGCTGAATGCTTGAAGCCTCGTCATCACTTATGTAAATAGTTGAAACGTTCAGTTCCCCTTTTGCAACAATCCTATTATCAATAACCTTATACTCTCTGCTACCAAGTTTTACGTCTGTCCTCAAAATGTCTACAATCGCGCCTTTCCCGTTTGGCACCTGAAGGGCTTCCTTTACGCTTATAACGTCTTCACACTCACCTACGAAGTTGCTAAGTTCCTGGGTGTCTGTAAGTGTCTGTATGCCATCTAGGCCTCGTATATCTGTAGTGATGGCATAGGATTCCTCTTGGGATACCTTCCCGCTTATTGCGACTACGGTTTTAATATTTAGCTTTCTACCATTTAGTATTTCAAAATCAATATGCTCTACATCACATTTAGCTCTTGCCTCCATGCCACTTCTTGCTTCTGGAAGGTCGAGGCTTCCGGTAAAATTGACTGTAGTGTTAATTGACTTTGCATCTTTTGTCGACTCGTCAGATACATAGAGTATTTTATATCTAATGCTACCACCAATAATTATTTTATCCTGAAGTACTTCAGTGCTGGTAACTGATGTTTCTCCATCAAGTACCAGTATTCTCGCGATATCTGGCTTAACATCAGGAACAATAATGTCGTTCTCAACGACTATTACTGATGTTTCTCTGCCAACCACCTGATTTACCTTTATTGATTCTTTTAATAAATCTAATGACATTTTAATATATCCTCCCTCGCCAATAAATAGAATACATCCGATACTAATCTGCAATTGAAAAACAAATTAGTATAAACTAGATATACATACCATGTCTCTATGATAATATATTAAAAATAAAAGCCAAATAGAACAATAACAAAAGTAGCTTTTATACTTTTGTTTGCCCATGTGCCTTTCCAGACTCCACACAAGTAATAATCCCATAATTTCCTTAAAAATAATAATGGGAAAGCCGATTGTTTCCAATCGGCTTTCCCATTATTATAGAAAAACAAAACTACAAGGAATTTAAGTTTTGGTAATCTGCTTCAAAAAAATATATTAACTAACTTGAACTTGAATCTTTTTATTATCTTCGCAAACAACAATCTCAACAGCTTTTGTTAGGATATCTGTATAACTGTAGGATACTCTCCTCGTTGCATCATAATCATTTTCAAATCTTACAATAAAAATACTGGAATAAGAGTTTTCTAACACGCCTTCTCTAATATATGACTTCTTTCTACCTTTATTAGCTTTTAGTTGTACCTTCTGCCCTACACAATTCTGTACATCTTTGCGTATCTGAAAAATATCGTTCTTGTCAAGCATATTTACACCTCTTCCTGTGTTTTTACAACCTGCACAAATCATATCCGACACAAAAAAATGCTGTGCCCTATCAGCCAAAACTTCAGTTGAGGTCTACAGGTGTATGATTTTTTTATTATACCATACAACCTTCAAAATGTCAAAAAGTATTTATTATAGCAACTCTTGTTGTGTTATGTCAAGCCTTTTGTTAAATTTCCCTTACTATTTCCGAAAAAACTCTATATTATCAAAATATCATGCACTCATATTGTATATTATTAATATTGAAAGTTCGCTATTTTAGTATTTATAAGATCCTTGGTTAACGCTTAGGATGACGACCTTGGCTCTTCGCCATATTAAATTAGAGGCGGACACACGGTTCGCCTCTGTAAAAGCAAATACTATTATATCAACTAATACATATCTACAGGATAGCCCTCCCTTTGCTTGCCTCTTGTCTGAACACCACCAATACCCTTTCTCCCAGTTATCGTCAGCTCAACAACATCGTTAGGGTTTACAACTTTAGACATACTCGTGTTAACTATTTTCTGACAAACATATACTGGATCTAATGCATGTATGTTTACTCTCTGGGGCGCACTTGCAAAGTTTGCACCTGCCTCAATTATACCTTTGTAATATGATTGGCAGGCTCCTGCAAAAATCACCAGACTATCCATATCCCTGTTATATCTTCTAGCCTCTCTCACTGCTTCTATAAAATATCTGCTATTTTTATAATTTTGTACATTTAAAACGCCTGAATCGTTTTTTTCCATACCGTCATGTCCTGTAAGGACTAAAATATCTGGCCGCAATTCTTGGAGCAATCTAAAAATATTTGAAGGTTGATCCTTCTCTGCTACATATCTTCCATAAGCTTCAAGCCCATATTTTTTATATTCTGCTAAACACTTTTCAAGATAATTACTGTCACCATCTATGTGCAATACCTTAACAGCTTTCACAAAAACTGTCGGTTTTTCTTTAGGAGTATCTCTCCACAGTCCTTTTTTTCTCGTATTACTTCTTGTAGTATTAAGGGAATTATATTTTCTATCTGCAATTCTGAATGCCCTCTGACTATACTCATCTACCCTTGCGCTAGATTGGACAACCAAATCAGATTCAGGTGCATCTGCTTCAATTCTATAGGCTATCCCCTTAATGGTTACTATATTTTCTTTGCCGTTGTTTGTTATGTCTACTACTTTAAAAAAGATATCTTGTCCATAGGATTTTCTAGCAACTATATCGCCAATTTTCAAGTTACCCATATTCCTCCACCTTATCCCTCCATATATGTAACTCCTATTACATAATATGGAACAGTGTGGTTTTATGTTACCTTGATTTGCTCCAAGTTAAACAGTATAATATCTTTAAAACAACATTATATTACTTAGCCTTATAAAACTTGGGTATATTACTGCTATCTATGTTATTCATATAGCTTATGGTTCAACCTGATACGTATCAGAAAAAGTAGCTCAAAAATGTAAATAAGGTAGTTATGCAATGTTCTGAGTTGTGTAAAATTATATTCTTTAAATAAAAATTACTATCTGGAGGTATTTATTATGCTAAGCGATATTGAGATAGCGCAAGGTTGTAACATGAAACCTATTGAAGAGATTGCTTCTGCTTTAGGTATTGATAAAGATCAGCTTGAACTCTATGGGAAGTTTAAGGCAAAGCTGTCGGCAAATTTATGGGAGGAACTTAAATCCAAGCCTAATGGAAAGCTTATTCTTGTCACAGCGATTAACCCTACCCCTGCTGGCGAAGGCAAGACTACTACTACCGTAGGTTTGGGACAGGCAATGTCCATGATTGGTAAAAAGGCTGTGATTGCTTTAAGAGAGCCCTCGCTAGGCCCTGTTATGGGAATCAAGGGCGGTGCTGCAGGAGGTGGGTATTCTCAAGTAGTTCCTATGGAGGATATTAACCTTCATTTCACAGGTGATATGCATGCAATTACTTCTGCCAACAATCTACTCTCTGCGGCAATTGATAATCACATCCATCAGGGGAATATCCTCGCCATCGACCCAAGGCAAATTATTTGGAAAAGATGTATGGATATGAATGACCGAGCTCTAAGAAGCATAGTTGTGGGTCTTGGAGGTAAAATAAACGGTATGCCAAGAGAAGATGGCTTTAATATTACTGTAGCATCAGAAGTCATGGCAATATTATGTCTGGCAGATGATATTACTGACCTTAAAGAACGTCTTGGAAGAATTATTATCGGATATAGCTTCTCCGGAAATGCAATCACAGCAAAAGACCTAAAAGTGGACGGTGCAATGACCCTTCTTCTTAAAGATGCTATAAAACCAAACCTAGTACAGACTCTAGAAAATACACCTGTATTGATTCACGGAGGCCCTTTTGCAAACATAGCACATGGTTGCAATAGTGTAATGGCAACAAAGCTTGCATTAAAGCTCTCTGACTATTGTATTACCGAGGCCGGCTTTGGCGCGGATTTGGGTGCTGAAAAATTCTTTAATATAAAATGTAGATATGCAGGATTAAAACCTGACGCAGTAGTTCTTGTAGCTACTATAAGAGCCCTTAAATATAATGGTGGGGTAGCGAAGGATTCACTTTCAGCAGAAAATGTTGGCGCTTTGAAAAGTGGCTTTGTTAATCTACAGAAACACATTGAAAACATTAAAAAGTTTGGCGTTCCAGTTATTGTGGCTATAAATCACTTTTACACAGATACTCAAGAAGAAACTGATACTATAAAATCACTATGTAAGGATTTAAATGTAGAAGTTGCCTTTTCTGAAGTTTTTGCCAAAGGTGGTAATGGCGGAGTAGAACTTGCCAACAAACTGGTCGCCCTTATTGATAAAGAACCGTCTAACTTTAAAGTGCTTTATTCCTTAGATCAGCCTATAAAGGAAAAGATACAGACTATAGCAAAAGAAATATATGGAGCAAAGGGCGTTACCTATACTCCATCAGCGGAAAAATCTATAAAGCAGATACAAGCTTTGGGTATGGACAAGCTTCCAATATGTATGGCCAAAACCCAGTATTCCTTGTCAGATAACCCCAAGCTCTTAGGGAGACCTGAAAATTTTGAGGTCAATGTAAGGGAAATACGTTTGTCTGCAGGTGCAGGATTTATTGTTGCCTTTACGGGTGACATTATGACCATGCCAGGACTGCCAAAGGTTCCTGCTGCTGAGAAAATTGACATTGATGGAAATGGAATTATAACTGGATTATTCTAATATAATAAAGCAAAAAGAGGCCGTTGCAAAATGCATATTTTTCATTCTGCAACAGCCCCTTTTTATATTTATATTAATATCAACAATATTCTTTTTCGTACTTCTCTATAAATATTCTGCTTGGCTCAATTTCATCAATTACTTCCTTCAATTGCACAATAAAACCTTTTTCATAAAAGCTCCTTTTGCTATTATAATATCTATTACATACTCGCCACATCTTCTGTGGAAACATTAGCATAACTTCCATTACTCTAAGTTCCTCTTCACTGAGGTTTTTCACTGACATATATTCTTGGATAATAAACCTTCCCTCCTCAAAATCCCAATTGCACTTACGAAGCTTTCTCCTTAAGAAATTTGTCAGATCATATATTCCTAGTTCAGGGCAAATATAGTCAAAGTTAATTATATTAATATCACTGTCTTTTACGAAAATATTGCTATGAGCAAAATCATGATGACAAAATGAACCTTCTTCTTCTGTCTTCTTACAAAGATTTTTATATTCAGATTCCCCAAGCATAATAATGGCCTTTTCCCCGACGCCTATAAAACCATCACAATATTTCAAGAAAATACTGTCAAATTCCCTACTACCTTTCTTGGCAAACTTCTTAAGCTTTTTTAGTTCTTCAAGCCTTTTTGAAAAGTATACAGGAATCCTATAAAGTTCCGTCTTTGTCTCTGGTCCATTTCCGCCATCAAAACCAATTGATGCTCTGTGCAGCTCAGCTAATCCCCTTGAAGCTAAACGTATATCACTTTTTTCTAGGAGATTACACTCTCTCCCCTTTGGGATAGTGGTCATTACATATAAGGCATCATTTATATATACATATGGATCCCCATCTATAGTAACTAAATACTTGTCCATGTTGAAATATCCGTTACCTGCTAGATATTTTTTCGCTTTATTAATATAAAGTAACCTATTTAAATTTGAATCAGTTTTTCTAAAAAAGAACCTGTCTTCCATGGATGATATAAGATATCCCTCTTTAAACGGAGTGATATTTGTTATATTTATACCGAATTTATCTAATACTTTCTTATCTGGTATTTGCATATA